>Ga0310786_10000576_pt1 | contig 59468 bp, 51 predicted proteins | sample AusTroGonzalo_MG_FD_203881 | JGI IMG/M metagenome (GOLD analysis project Ga0310786, IMG submission 203881) | Bovine rumen microbial communities from tropical cattle in Woodstock, Queensland, Australia - Gonzalo_03 (v2) (version 2) | ecosystem: Host-associated > Mammals > Digestive system >...
TTACAATCACCAGCGCATTCAAACTAAAACAAAACTGACTCCGCTTGAATTGCGAAGCCAGTTCGTTGCTTGATTCAATTATCCATAGGGCCTTTTTTGTGCTGTACGCACAAAGTGGAGCGGTTCAGTTACGCTAAGCCTTTTGTGATTTATGATACCCCTCGCCAAAAATATTAAAAGTTTTAGGGAGGGAGTCTGAGGGATGACCCTTTTTCAAAAGGGTCTCCCTCAGTAGCTCCGTACTTTGTGATAATATACTCCAATCTGTGGGGATCATTCTCAGAGGACAGCGTTAGCAAGCATCAGCTTGATACGGTTCTCCTGATTGACCTTGGTAGCGCCGGGGTCATAGTCGATAGCGACGATATTCGCATCGGGGTAAGCCTGCTTGATAACTCGGCTCATACCCTTAGCGACTATATGGTTCGGCAGGCAGCCGAAAGGCTGAGTACAGATGATATTCTTTGTGCCTGTCTCGGCGAGTGCAGCCATTTCTGCGGTGATGAGCCAGCCCTCTCCCATTTTAACGCCCTGATGGATATACTTGTCGGCGCATCTGCGGAGATGCTCGAAATCATGGGGCGGCTGGAAGACACCGTGCTCCTTGATGACCTTGATCTGCTGCTTCTGGAACTTGTAAAGCACCTTATAGCCTATCTGATATAGTGTAGTCATTCTGCTCTTTGTATCATAGAGATCCTTGTCGTTGAGCAGATCCGAGCAGCAGTAGAGGACGAAGTCGAGAAGACCGGGGACATTCGGCTCGCAGCCCTCGGAGAGCAGGAAGTTGTTGAGATCGTTGTTTGCAAGAGGTGAATACTTGACGTAGATCTCTCCCACTATACCGACCTTGGGTTTCTTCTCCTTGGACCTTGGGATAGCAGCGAACTCTCTGAGCATAGCCTTATAGATCGGCGTGGGCATGAGGTAATCGTTGGTGTCCATCAGCTTGCCGAGACGGTGCTGCCAGCGTGCAAGGAGCCTGTCGGTATCGTTCTTGACGATCTCGTATGGCTTGCACTGGTTGTAAAGCAGCATCAGCATATCGCCGTAGAGGACTGCGTATATCAGTCGCAGGGCAATGGCTGGAGTCATGGGGAAAGCAGGGTTCTTTTCAAGTCCGCTGAAGTTCAGGGACAGCACAGGCACCTGAGGGAACTGGCTTGCAACAGCCTTTCTGATGAGGTGTATGTAGTTTGAAGCTCTGCATCCGCCGCCTGTCTGGGACATAATGAGTGCTACCTTGTTGACATCGTACTTGCCGCTCTTGAGAGCGTCCATGAACTGACCGATAACGAGGAGCGCAGGATAGCAGGCATCGTTGTGGGTGTTTTTCAGACCCTCATCGATGACATTGCGCGAGGTATTGGTCAGCAGCTCCATTTTATAGCCGTACTTCTCGTAGATCTTGATTATCAGCTTGAAATGTATGGGCAGCATATCGGGGACGAGAATGGTGTAATCCTTTTTCATCTCCTCGGTGAAGACCGTTTTCTTTACACGGTCAGACCCTGCTATACTCATCGGCTCTTTCTTCTTTGCCATGAGCGTTCTCCTCCTTTTCCTCCAGTGCTGCCGCAAGGGAGCGAAGTCTTATCTTTGCGGCGCCGAGATTTGTGATCTCGTCTATCTTCAGCTGAGTGTAGAGCTTGCCCTTTTCCTCGAGGATCGCTCTGACCTCATCAGTAGTAACTGCGTCTATACCGCATCCGAAGGACACCAGCTGTACCAGCTGCATATCCTCGTTTTTGCAGACATACTCTGCGGCGCGGTAGAGCCTTGAATGATATGTCCACTGATTGAGCACGTCAAGTGCAGGCACGTTCACAAGGTTGGAAACGCTGTCCTCGGTAACTACAGCAAATCCGAGAGAAGCGATCAGCTTGTGGATACCGTGGTTGATCTCAGGGTCTATATGATAGGGACGTCCTGCAAGAACGATGATCTTCTGACCCTTTTCTCTTGCCTGAGCAATGATCTCACGGGCTTTCTTCTCGATGCGTCTTCTGAATCTTACCTGCTCGGAGAATGCCTTGTTAAGCACTGCAAATACCTGAGAAGGCTTGATCCCCCAGCGTGACAGCGACCTTGCCACTACCTTTGCAACGTGTTTCTTAACGTTGATATCAAGATAGGGAGCGATGAAATTCGCGTCATTGAGTTCGGGCATATTGGCTTTCAGAAGCTCGGGATAGTACGCAACTACAGGACAGTTGTAATGGTTGTCCGAGCCGCCTTCATCCATATTGTAGCTCATGCAGGGGTAGAAGATGAAGTCCACGCCCTTGTCAAGAAGACTCTGGATATGTCCGTGAGTGATCTTTGCGGGATAGCACACAGTATCGGAAGGTATCGTCTGCTGACCCTTGTAGTAAGTATCTCTTGTACTTTCTTCCGAGAGCACAACTTCAAATCCCAGTTCGGTGAGCATGGTGTGGAAGAAAGGCATCAGGTCATAGAAAGACAGCGCCAGCGGCAGACCGACTTTAGCCTTAGGCTTCTGCGGCTTCTTGTCTGCATATGCCTTGATCTCGGCATACTTGAACTCTACCATATTCTCGACCTTGTTCTCGATCTTGATGCCTGCGCCCTTCTCGCAGCGGTTGCCGGAGATAAAGCGGTGTCCGTCATTGAAGCGGATAATTGTCAGGTTGCAGTGAGCTGTACAGCCTCTGCACTGGGTAGCAATGGAATTGTATGCAAACTCTTTGAGCTGTTCCTTGTTGAGTACGCCCGAGGTGACCTCGCGGTCTTTTGACCTCTCCTTTGCAAACAACGCACATCCGAGAGCGCCCATAAGTCCTGCGATAGCGGGGCGGATAACATTGCGTCCCAGCTCCATTTCAAAAGAGCGCAGCACTGCATCGTTGAGGAAAGTACCTCCCTGAACAACGATGTTCTTGCCCAGTTCATCTATTGACTTGGCTCTGATAACTTTATAGATAGCGTTCTTGATTATCGACGAGGACAGACCTGCGGAGATATCCTCCACCGATGCACCGTCCTTCTGAGCCTGCTTTACAGAGGAGTTCATGAACACCGTGCAGCGTGAACCCAGTTCAACAGGGGCCTTTGCAAAAAGACCAAGCCTTGCGAAATCTGCGATCTCGTAGCCCATAGCCTGAGCAAAGGTCTGTATGAAAGAACCGCATCCCGAGGAACAGGCCTCGTTCAGCATGATGCTGTCGATAGCGTTGTTCTTGATCTTGAAGCATTTGATGTCCTGACCGCCGATATCAATGATGAAATCAACATCGGGGCAGAAGTAAGCCGCAGCCTTGTAGTGAGCCACCGTCTCAACTATACCGTAGTCTACGCCGAGACCTGCCTTGATAAGATCCTCACCGTAGCCCGTGACCGCCGAAGCCTTGATGTTCAGGCCGTCGGTGGAGAGGTCGTAGATCTCTTCAAGCTTTGCAGCGATAACGTCAAGGGGCTGACCCTTGTTGGAACCGTAGTACTGATACAGCAGCTTGCCATCGGGAGTGATGAGCACCAGCTTGGTGGTGGTGGAGCCTGCATCTATACCGAGGTATGCATCGCCGCGGTAGGTCTGTATGTTCTCATATTTCAGATCCGACTGCTTGTGTCTCTCAACGAACTCTCTGTAGTCCTCCTGAGATGCAAACAGCGGCTTGCCTGTTACGATAGTATCGTTTGCTTTGGCGTTGAGGATCTTGTCAACTGCCTCCTCGATGGTCATTTCGTCACCCATCTTCTGAGCGTGCAGCGCCGAACCGAATGCCATAAAGCAAGGTGCCAGCTCGGGGAACACAGCGTGCTCCTCATCGAGTTTAAGGGTGTCAACAAAAGCCTTGCGCAGTCCCGAAAGGAACGAAAGGGGGCCGCCGAGGAACAATACCTTACCCTCCAGCTTTCTGCCCTGTGCAAGTCCCGAAACAGTCTGATCCACTACAGCCTGGAAGATCGAAGCGGAAATGTCTTCTTTCTTGGCGCCCTGATTGAGCAGAGGCTGTATGTCCGACTTTGCAAACACTCCGCAGCGCGATGCTATGGGGTAGATCTTAGTCGCCTTGAGGGACATCTCGTTCATGTCATCCGCAGTTACTCCCAGCAGGCTTGCCATCTGGTCGATGAATGCGCCTGTACCGCCTGCACAGGTGCCGTTCATTCTCTGCTCAACACCGCCCGTCAGGAAGATGATCTTTGCATCCTCTCCGCCCAGCTCAACTACCACATCAGCATCGGGATAGGTCTTGTTTACAGCAGTGAATGCCGAAAACACCTCCTGCACAAAGCAGATGCCGCAGGCCTCCGCAATACCCAGACCTGCCGAACCTGTAATGGCGATCTTGAAGCGTGCATCAGGGTATATTCTGCCTATCGCACGAAGCTGCTCCCCCACAGTCTCACGTACTTTGGAAAAGTGCCTCTCGTACTTGTTATAGATTATCTCGTCACCGTCGAGAATTACTGTCTTGACTGTTGTCGATCCTACGTCTATGCCAAGGCTGTATGTTTTTTCCATAAAACATTCCTCATTCTACGATTTTTAACGCCGAGACCTTTCTCAGCATATCATATCCATTATAGCATATACTATATCATTTTGCAAGCGTAAAAAATGAGCCGCCGCTCACCCCATAAATTACAGTCTATCACTGCTCTGTACTGAATTATTGGAGAAAACCTTTCTGAAGAAAGGTTATTCCCCAAACCCCTTTCCAAAGACTTTTAATTCTTTTTGGTGAGGGGGGCTGGGGGATGACCCTTTTTCAAAAGGGTCTCCCCCAGTAGCTCTGCACAAAGTAACGATAAACTGTGATTTGTGAGGCGGGCAGCAGCCCTGTTATACTTTCAGCCAAGCGCAGGCCATATCGAGAGCCTCATAGAGGCTGTTTTTCTCTGCCTTTTTAACAATGGCTTCATTGGGGGGGATAGTGACATCGGTAGCCATTTTTCTGAGTCTCACCTTATTTGCTACGTTGATCTCACCGATCGTTTCAGTTCCGAGTATCTCGATCATAACGATGAACTCGTCATACATATTTCCAAAATAGATCATATTTCCCTTTCTTACCAGAGGAACACCCTTATAGGTAAAGAAAGGCTGCTTCTTATCTGCCATTTACGGTCACTCCTTCTTGTGTAGTATAATAATATTATCTGTTTTCAAACGAGCCGCACTTTTCATTATAACAAGTCCGCCCCGCGGAATTTGTCGTTACAGGACCTTATCGGTAAGTTTTTCACCGCGGTCGAGCCTGCCGAGGTTCTTGATGAACTCATCCGTCCATGTGGATTCGACCTTGAACGAGGGTTTGCCGTTGACTACAGCGATAACACGTCTGTCGGTATCCTTTACGAACTCGAGCTTATCTCCGCCGCCGTCGGCACGTTTGATGTCTATGGTGATGAAAGGCTCTCCGTTGACCTCATCGAAATAGATCTCTCTTGTCGGGAACGAGAGGATGAACAGATACAGTGTCCTGAAAGGATCCTGATCTTCCATAAGCTCACCGTTCTTCTTGACCCAGAAGATCTGCTGATCGCCGTCAGCATCGAGGGTGAAGTCATACTTCTTACCTTCCGCATCTATCGCGATCTCGTTAAGGTCAAAGATCTCGTTTGCGGTCATCATAGCGATGACATCTCCGGGCATGAAGTATGCCCAGTATGCAGAATCCTTAGCCAAAGTGTAAATGCAGTCTGTGCCTGCCGCACCCGAGACAGTGCAGTAGTAGGATTCGATCTCATCGGTATTCTCGCCGCTGTCATTCTTCTTGTACACGGGCGAGCCGATCTTCAGCAGGAAGGTCTGTCCGCTCAGTTCGTAGGATACCTCGGCAAGAGGCTCGTCAAGACCGTAGTTTTTCAGGTCTTCCTCTTTCGGGAAAGCCATCACGCAGCTGCTGGCTTTGAGTCCGCCGATATCGTGAGTCACCTTTGAAGATGTGGTAACGTTAAGGCTTGCGTAGATCGGTGCGGACATTACCTGCTGTGATACCAGCGAAGCCTTGTCTGCGTGCGCCTTTTCAAATACCATATCGTAGTCAAGATCCTTACGCTTAACGGTCAGCTTGCCGTAGGTATCATCCTGAACGAGATCGGTAGGAGTCAGCGTAAGAGAAACGAACTCTTCCTTCTGACTCAGCACACCGGACATTCTTGTCTTGAGCACCATATAGACATCGTTCTTGCCCTCTTCGCAGAAGTAGCAGTAACGGGGCTTGGTGGGCTCATCGTTTCCTACAAGATATTTTGTTTCCTTGCCGTCTTTGTAAACCACGGTGAACTTGGTCTTTGCCTCGGTCAGACCGTACTTTGCAAGATCGGGAGCATTAGCCTCGACAAGCTTGTAGGCTTCGAGGACAGCCAGCTCATCAAAGATCTCCGACTTCTTGCTCGCATCCTGAGCAATGCCCGAAAGCTCCTTGACATTGAACTCGCTCTTTCCCGAAGCGGGGCGCTCAATAATGAAACCGCCCTGCTCGTTTTCCACTCTGATCTCCTGGAAGTTTGCCACATCTGCGGATATCAGCTGAACGGGATCCTTTTCCGGGTCCACATTCACCACGGCAGAGGATTCATCCGTTCCCGAACTGCTTTTGGGATCCTTGCCTGTCAGCTCGAGAAATGCGAGCGTTCCGCCGAGCGCAGCCAGTACGACTCCGCCGACTATTATTCCCTGTACTTTCTTATTCATCTTACCACCTTGTTATCTGTTCTTTCTTCTCTTCCAGATCACACCGCCGATGATCAGGACAACTGCGGGCACGATCACGATGAATGTCCACTGGAGCACAGAGGACTGCTTCTCGGTAAGATCGAAAAGGTTGCCCGAAACGACCTTCGGTGCGATAACAAGTCCGTTCCTTGTCTTGCCTGTCATACCTCCAAGAACACTGAGCAGATACTCTCTGTTATCGAACTGTGTGAATTTGAGATAATCATCTTCAATGGTCTCGATACCGCCGAACACCAACAGGTTGCTGAAAGTGCCTTTACCCTGTGTATCATACTTGACCTTGGTAGCCAGAGCGACATAAGTCTGCTTGCCCTTTTCAAGGATATTCTGCATACTTACATCAGCCACGAATGCATTCTCTGTTGAAGTTACGTAATCAAATGTCGAAGCACCTGTACGCTCTTCAAAGAGCCTTGTTATCGGACGGGAATACACACTCAGGAGGACAGGATCCTTGACGGTCATATCATCTCTGAACTGGTCTCCGATATTTGAAGTCTTGGTAAAGTAAGGCATGGTGTAGTAGTTATCACCGCTTGTCTCGCAGATAACGCCATCACCGATCTTTATACCGTACTCTTCAAGGAACTCATCGAGGTTCGGGGTCTTGCCCTGTCTGATGGAAGCACCGTAGAGCATCTGCTTGCCGTACTCACCGCCGTTGTAGAGATAATCCGAAAGCTTCTTGACTTCTTCGGGCAGATAGTCTTCCGAGGGAGCAGGCACGATAACGAGCTTTGTATCCTCGGGGATCTCTTCCTTGGTAATGTCGATATCCTTAACGAAATATCCGTTTGCTTCGAGCAGCGTATGCAGATACTGAAGCTTAGCAGATTCCTTTCGTCCTGTAACGAAGACCGCATTGACGGGATTCGGGTCTGCAACTGCCATAAGTGCCGAGACAAAAGCCTCATCCGCACGGGATGACTCAATGAAGTTGATATACATCTGGATAACTCTGAGGTCACCGTACATATCGGCAAGCGTTTCTATATCGGTACCGTAGGTCTGTGAGAGCTGCTGATTGAAATCGTCCCTGAACTTCATCAGGTCGATGAGTGTCAGCTTTCTGATACGCTTGACATCACTGGTGGGGTTGGTCTCGAAGATGATATCAAACTGGTTGATGGTGTTCGCCTCATACTGCGAGAGTATATCGGGGTTCGACTCGATATCAACAAATCTGTAGTTGATCCTGTCATTGTATCTCTTGTACTTCTTGAGCACCTCGACTGCCTGCTGAGTATGGTCTGTCAGGTTTGCAAACTGATCCTCAGTTGCAAAAACAGTTACCATAACGTCCGTATCTATCGTCTTGATATAGTCGATAGCCTCATCCGACAGTGAGTATTTCTTATCCTTGGTAAGGTCAAGGGTCAGCGGATAACGCTCGAACAGCACTGTAGCGATGATATTCACCAGCACTACTATACCCACGAACACCAGTGTCCATACAGTGGACATCATGCCGTGTTTGAGCTGCTTGACGTTTACGTGCGCCTTTTCCTTCTTATTCTTTGAGGGCTCTTCGTCCTCTTCATCATCGTCGGGCTCTTCGGACTTCTTGTTCTTCAGCTCGCCCGCCTTCTGCTTCTTTATAACATCTCCGAGCAGGTCGCCCACGGGAGTGGACACCTTTTCGGCAGGTGCTTCGTTATTTTCGGGCGTATCCTGTGCGCCCTCTGTCTGCTCTTTGAGCTTATCGTCTGCCATTTCTGTCCCCTCCTTATGCCCAGCGGCGTTTTTCAAGCACCCTGACCGTCAGGAACAGGAATACCACAGCTGCGCTGATAAAATACAGCGCATTGGAAAGATCGAACAATCCGTAAGTGAAACCGGTATATCTCTCCCAGAAAGAGAGCTTGCCGAGTATAGTGGGAACAAGGTCGCCCTTTGCTGCAAACAGACCGAGCACCAGCATGGCAATAAATCCGATGATGATAACTCCTGCCTTTTTGCCGAACAGGAAGAAGCAGAGTGCAGTCAGACCGATGACCACTGCTTCAACGATCACAGTTCTCCATACTGCACCGAGATCGGGCATCATAGAGGAGATAAGGTCGCTGGGGATGACCTCGCCTATAGTCGAGAGCATATACAGAGCTATCAGAGTGATGAAGCTCACAACAGCGGATACCACCTGGTTTTCAGTCAGGGACGAGCAGAATATGCCCACAGCGATGAAAGCTGCTCCCACGAGAGCCAGACCCACGATATTGCCGATTATAACTGCCCAGTCGGGGGCTGCGAATGCAGAAACCACAACAGCGTAGACTACAGTGATAGCAATACCCATCAGATAGATCATGAAAGCTGCGAGGAACTTGCCTGCAACTATGCCGCCGAGGCTTACGGGAGCAGTCAGCAGGCACTGATCGGTCTTGTTTTTCTTCTCTTCCGAGAGTGTTCTCATCGTGAGGATAGGTATCAGCACGATAAGGATTATCATCAGCTGCTGGAACAGGCCGTCCATATTGGTGGTGCCGTAGCGCAGCGAGTTATTTGTAAAGCTGAATGCAGAGAACGCATAGAATGCCGCAAGGAAGATGTAGCCTATAGGCGATGTGAAATATGAAAGCGTCTCGCGCCTGAAAATAGCACTCATCAGTCCTCACCTCCGTCATTGCCGATATCGCTGCCCATAGTAAGTCTGAGGAAGATATCCTCCAGCGAGAGCTCGCTGGACTTCATCTCAAGTATGATGAAGCCGCCCTCGGCGCACTTTGTGAACAGCTCGCGTCTGATATCCGAACCTTCCTTGGCTTCGATGCGGTACTCCCACACCTCATCGCCGTGCTTGGTCCCGACATCGACGGTATCGACTTCCTTGATACTACTGATGAGTTTCAATGCTTTATCCTGCTCGCCTTCGATCCTTACGGTAAGTCTGTGATCGGAGGAAAGTTTCTTCGAGAGGTTGTCCTCTGTATCATCCGCAACGATCTTACCCTCGTTGATAACGATGATCTTGTCGCACACCGCCTGTACCTCGGAAAGGATGTGCGAGGAAAGGATAACGGTGTGATTGCGTCCCAGCTTCTTTATCAGTGTTCTGATCTCAATGATCTGCTTGGGGTCGAGACCTACGGTAGGCTCATCGAGGATCAGCACATTGGGGTTGCCCACCAGCGCCTGAGCCAGTCCCACACGCTGCTTGTAACCTTTTGAAAGGTTCTTTATGATACGGTTGTACACATGATCTATCTTGACCAGATTGCAGATATCCTTGAGGTGTGTATTCCTCGGGAGCTTGCATTTTTTCAGGTCATAGATAAAGCTCAGGTACTCCTTTACTGTCATATCGAGATAGAGGGGGGGCAGCTCCGGCAGATAGCCTATCTTGGATTTTGCCTTGATAGGATCTTCGAGAATGTCCACGCCGTCTATGAGCGCCTTGCCCGATGTTGACGAGATATAGCCTGTCAGCATATTCATGGTTGTGGATTTTCCCGCACCGTTGGGCCCGAGAAATCCGAGTATCTCACCGTCTTCAGCCTTGAAGGAGATGCCGTTGACGGCTTTTTTATCTCCGTAGTGCTTGGTGAGATTCTGCACTTCTATCATTTTTTTCCCTCCGTTTTTGCCTTCCGTGACGGCTCGGGGCAAGCCTTCGCCAGTCTTTAGGCAGTTGCTTTTCACTCCTGCGCCGCCGAATTCAGCGGCAGGACGAAAGAGAGATATTATCCCTCATAACATTCTGACATACGAAATATAAAATTACTTTAAAATACTATCACACAAATGTGTAAACAACGTGATAATCTCATTCAGCCATCTATGAACCGCTTCTGAGCTGCTTCCTCGGTATCGAGTTCTATCTGTCGGCGGAGCTCGGTAATGCTTTCAAATTTTCTCTCGGGGCGGATGAACCTTTCAAGCTCCACCTTTATCACTCTCCCGTAGAGATCTCCGTTATACTCCAGGATGAAAGTTTCCGAAAGCGGAGCTTTCTCCTTGCCGACAGTAGGCTTTACGCCGATATTGGTAACACCCGTGTATCTTTTTCCATCGATATTCACCCGTGAGCAGTAGACACCGAACCTCGGGATGACAACACCTGCAGGAAGCTGCTGGTTTATAGTCGGGAAATCCCATGTCCTGCCCAGTTCTCTGCCGTGGATGACAGGCTCCCTGTAGAAGAATCTGTATCCCAACAGCTCGTTGGCTCTGAGAAGTTCACCGCAGCGGATATGTTCCTTTATCCTTGTGGAGCTGACTGTCTCTCCTGCAAAAGACAGCTTGTCCAGCACCACTGTTTCAAAACCGAGTTCTTTTCCCAGACGGGTCAGCAGTTCGGTATTGCCCATTGCTCCTTTGCCGAAGCGGAAATCCCTGCCGCAGACAGCATATCTGCATCCGAGCTTTCCCACCAGCACATCTCTTACGAAGTCCTCGGCAGTAAGTTCTCTTACGTCACCGAAATCAGGCGAGCATATATACTCCACTCCGCGATGCGCCAGCTTTCGCTGCTTTTCCGCATCGGTGAGCAGGCGTTCCTTGCCCTTGTTCACCACCGTATCGGAACGGAAAGTGAACACCGCAGGCAATATATTTTCTCCGCAGAGCGACACGGCTCTGTCTATGACCATTCTGTGCCCGAGATGCACGCCGTCAAACACACCGAGAGCGACTGCGGTACGGCAGCCGAGGGCCGAGAAGTCATCTGTAATGTTTTTCATTTTTTATCCTTTCGTCAAGGAGTTCTCACTTCCAAGATTCCGTCAGGTACAATGTAAAAGCTATGTACCAAAGCTGTCCCCCTCCCCTCCGGGGAGGGCAAACGAAATGAAAAGGATACGCTGTTTTTCGGGGGTGGGGGCGTTAAAAAAATCAATAGAAATTCCTTATCGACCGCACCTCGTTCTTCTCCCGATCCAGTCTTGCGACTGCGAGGAAGCCTCCGTCAGCACCGTAGACGCGGAAGTCTTCCGCGAGATCTCTCGGTATGCCGACCTGCTCTGCCCTGAACTTCACCCCGTTTTTATAAAGAGGCGTGCAGCGTCCGTCAAGGGTAACACTCCTGAGATCCGCAAAAGCCCTGTCAAGGGGCATTACAGCGTTTTCAAGGGGCATCTCCGACAGCTGTTCCATAGTGAAACAGTCTGCAAGTTCAAAGCCTGCTGCTCTCACTCTGCAAAGCGAAGTCATCGCTCCTCCGCAGCCGAGAGCCTCACCAAGGTCATGTATTATCGTCCGTATATAAGTCCCTTTTGAGCAGCTGATGAACAGCCTTCCCTCACGGGAGTTTTCGTCATAGTACCTGCAGTCAAGCTCATACACGGTGATCTCCCGCGCCTCACGCTCGACTTCTTTCCCCTGTCGCGCCAGATCATAGAGCCTCTGTCCCCCGACTTTTACAGCCGAGTACATCGGCGGCAGCTGCATTATCTTTCCGCGGAAGGCTCCGAGAGCTGTTTCCAGCTCCTCACGGCTCACCGCCCTGTCCGATTCTGACAGCACCTTTCCTGTGACATCCTGCGTATCTGTAACAACACCGAACCTGAACCCTGCTTCGTAGGCTTTGTCACTGTCGGGCAGGATATCGCACGCCTTTGTTGCCTTTCCGACGAATACAGGCAGTACGCCTGTCGCCATAGGGTCAAGGGTACCTGCGTGTCCGAGACGTTTTATATGCAGTATGCCTCTCAGCTTTGCGATAACATCAAAGCTCGTCCAGCCTTCGGGTTTGAACACGGGAACTATCCCACAAAGCTCGTTGTCTGTCATAGCTTGATAGCCATTACAGCCGCCAGCACCTTCTCCTTGACTTCTTCCAGAGTGCCCTGTATCTCGCAGCCTGCCGCACGGATGTGTCCGCCGCCGCCGAACTGCTTACAGAACGCAGATGCATCTATCTTTTCAGTGGTGCGCACCGAGAGTTTATAGACTTTCTCGTGGCGCTGCTTTATGGTTATGCCGATCTCAACGCCCTCTACCGAAAGAGGTATGGAAGCCATGCCCTCAAACTCGGCAGGCTCGATGCCGCAGCTCTCCATCATAGCAGTGGTCAGCACGATCATCGCGCAGATGTCATCCCTGCAGAACTCCATATTCTCGATAGCAAACAGCTCAGCTGCGATCCTTCCGCGGCTCTTGACATCAAACATCTTCCTGTTGATAATTGCGTACTTTATATCCCTCTGCATGAGTTCTGCCGCTGCCAGATGCGCCTCGGGGGTGGTGTTCTCATATTTGAAACAGCCCGTGTCTGTGGATATGCCCGTGTAAAGACACTTTGCCACCTGATCGCTGTAGGGTCTGCCCAGAGCCTCAAAAAGCCTGTAGAGTATCAGGCAGGCAGCGGATGCCTTGCCGTCAACATAGCTGTCTTTTGCGTAATACTTGTTGGATATGTGGTGATCTATGCACAGGTCTATCTTCCCCTCTTCGGTGTACTGCGAAAGCGCACTTCCTATAAGGGTGATGTCTGCGATATCCACCGCGATGACACACTGCTCCTCAAAATCCATCGGCTCGTATCCCTCATAGAGGAAATCATATCTGTCAGGGAATCCCTCGCTGTTGAGAACGTTTGCCTTCTTGCCCATGTCTCTGAGATATCCGCACAGTCCGAAACCCGCACCGAGAGTGTCTCCGTCAGGGCTCTTGTGTGTCAGTATCGTATAGCAGTCATGCTCCTCAAAGAATTTTCCTATCTCCAAAAGTTCCATAACTTGCTCCAATCTGTTTCCCCGGTTTTATTATGTACTGCTGCAAATTATAATCCTACCCTCAGTAAATCGCGCAAAGGGTAGAGTAAATTACTGTTTGCAGCAATACACAGCAAATTCGGGATACTGTTTCGGACGGCTTATTCCTCGCCGTCTTCTGTCGGTTCTTCTTCGGTGGTCTTGATGTTTTTCAGCTTTTCAAATATCCTTGCGGAATACTCAGCCGAATCATCAGCCACGAATTTGAGATCGGGAGCCTTTCTCAGACCCAGCACATTGGAGATCTCCCTTTTGAGGAAACCCGATGCGCTCTCAAAACCCTTGACTGCCTGCTTGGCTTTGTCGAAGCCTTCAAGGCTCGAAATATACACCTTGCAGAAGCTGCCGTCGCTTGCGACTTCACATCTTACGACAGTAAGCATTTCGCCGCCGTTTATCCTCGGGTCTTTGAGGTCTCTCATCTTCCCCGAGATTATCCTGCGGATGTCTTCCGACATTCGCCCTGCTTTAAAGCTTGCCATTATTTCTCCTTTAATCTTTTCCATTCCTCTTTTGTGAGTGCGAAGACCTTGGTGATCTCATTCACCTCGTCCTCGAACTCATCCACCTGACAGCAGCCGTAAGCCTGCGCCGTCATCGCGGAGGGAATGTTCGTGTACTTCATATACGAATAAATTATTTTGAACGGTGTGTTCTCAAATGTCCAGTCACGTACTGCCCTCGCTGCTTCGGAGGCGTACCCCCTGCGCTGACAGTCGCGCCTGATGTGATAGCCGATCTCAGGCTTGATAACTCCGCCGATCAGCTGCATTGTCAGTCCGCAGTCACCGATCATCTCGCCGGTCTCTTTAAGGCATACCGCCCAGAGTCCGAACCCAAAAATGCGGTAACGCCCGATGTTGCGGTCGATCCACTCGCGCACTTTCGCTTCGTCAAAGACGTAAGGGTAGTGCTTCATGATCTCAGTGTCCGTCAGGACTTTGTAAAGTGCGTCATAGTCCTCCGCAGTCATCTCGCGGAGAAACAGTCTTTCTGTCTCTATCATACCCACATATTCATTCCTGCGCCGACAATGTCATTTGGCCTTGATTGAAAGCCGAACTGCTCGTAAAAACCCTCTCTGCCTTTTGCTGCCAGCAGATGAAGATCGATCTCCCAGCCTTCTTTCTTCTCAGCTTTGATCTTGTCGATCAGGATGTTTATCATTTTGCTTGCGATACCTTTGCCGCGGCACTTCTCGGTGACGATAACGTCCGTCAGATAAGCAGAGTAGCTGTGATCCCAGACTAACCTTGCCATACCCACAACTTCGCCGTCAAGGGATACGGAAACATTTGCAAAGGATCTGTCCAAACCTGACTGCGCCTCATCATCGGGGAGCTTCTTCCAGCCGACTTCGGCACGAAGCCTCTGATAATCCTCAACAGGTATCTTGTCAGAAAAAATATATTCTACCATGTTTTCTCTTTCCTTTTTCTTTGTCTGTATTATTTGTTCCACATTTTGTCTGCGCTAAGAAAGAACGATGCCCTGCAAGCCGTCTCGGAATTGCGCCGTCCGCACCAAGAAATAATAACGACCTGCAAGCCGTCTGCTCGTCGCAGAAGTGAAGGACGACAGCCGAAAGACAGGCGAAGCAATAACGACGAAGTCGTATAGCTGAGCCGTCTCGGAATTGCGCCGTCCGCGCTAGGACGGAACGAATCTCATTTCCAAGGTTCCGTCAGGTGCACGGTAATAGCTTCGCTCAAAGCTGATTCCCTCCCCTCCGGGGAGGGCAAGCCTTATGAAAAGTTATGCTCAATTGTCCGTGGGTGGGGGAATTGCGCCGTTTGCGCTAAAATTGGTCGTCGTTCAGCTTCACATAGGAGCAGTCAGCCACCTTGAAGGTCAGCCTGTCGGCCTCGGCCTCGGACTGCGCTATAACAAACTCGTTCTTGTCGAAGCTGTAAAGTATGCCGATGAAATCGCGCTCGCCGTCCACGGGACGAATAGTCCGCACGCGCACCTCGTCACCTATGCAGGCGATGAAATGCTCGGGTCTGCGCAGATCGCGTCCCAGTCCGGGACTGCCGACTTCAAGGATATAGCTCTGCTGTATCGGGTCAGTCTCGTCCAGTATCTTGTTCAGCGGACGGGTCATAGCCTCGCAGTCATCCATTGAAACTCCGCCGTCCTTGTCAATGAGGACTTTCAGATACCAGCTTGCACCTTCTTTTTCAAAACGCACATCCCAGAGAAATACTCCGATCTCGTCCGCGATAGGCTGTGCAAGCTCTCTTACTTTATCAATTACTGCCATATATTACTCCGTAACAGGCGGATAAATCCGGCCTGATGTTTGTTGGTCACGCGGCGGGGGCAAGCCCCCGCCCTACATTTTGGTTATTACTCACTTACAAGGTACCGTCAGGTGCAAGTGAACAGTTCAAGCCGAAACTTACACCCTCCCCTCCGGGGAGGGCAAGCCTGATGAAAAGTTCTGCATTAAGGATCGAGGGTGGGGGCATTCGGTGGTGCACCGTGTGCACTTAGTCGCGGTACTCTTCCATAACGTATCCCTCGAAGATGTCGCCTTCCTTGATGTCGGTGAACTTCTCGAGAGTGATACCGCACTCGTAACCTTCGTTGACTTCCTTGACGTCATCCTTGAAACGCTTGAGGGAGCTCATCTTGTCATCTGCGATGATTATACCGTCACGAACAACTCTGATAAGATCGTTTCTGCCGATCTTGCCGTTGAGAACATAGCATCCTGCAACGTTGCCCACAGAGCTGATCTTGTAGACCTGTCTTACCTCTACGCGGGCAGTGTCATTCTCGCGGAACTTAGGAGCCAGCATACCCTTCATAGCGGTGGTGATCTCCTCGATAGCATCGTAGATGATCCTGTACAGACGGATATCGACGCCGTCACGTTCTGCATACTCCTTGGCAACAGGATCGGGTCTTACATTGAAGCCTACGATGATAGCATTGGATGCGTTGGCCAGCATAACATCGCTCTCGTTTACAGCACCTACTGCACCGTGGATTACTCTTACTCTTACTTCCTCGTTGGAGATCTTTTCAAGGCTCTGCTTTACAGCCTCAACCGAACCCTGAACATCAGCCTTCACGATGATAGGCAGTTCTTTCATCTCGCCCTCGGCAATGTGATCGAACAGATTGTCAAGAGTTACCTTGCTTCTCTGCTTGAACTCTTCTTCCTTAGCCTGATGACGTCTCTGCTCAACAAGCTCTCTTGCGAGCTTTTCATCGGCAACTGCATTGAATGTGTCGCCGCTCATAGGCACTTCTGCCAGACCGGTGATCTCCACAGGTGTTGACGGACCTGCCTCGTCTATCTTCTGACCCTTGTCATTGGTCATTGTTCTTACTCTGCCGACTGCTGTACCTGCAATGATAACATCGCCGGAGTGCAGTGTACCGCCCTCTACGAGCACAGTAGCTGTCGGGCCCTTGCCCTTGTCCAGCTTGGCCTCGATAACAGTACCCTTTGCAGCCTTGTGAGGATTAGCTTTAAGTTCCTTAACCTCGGCAACCAGAAGGATGTTTTCAAGCAGTTCGTCGATGCCCATACCTGTCTTTGCGGATACGGGTACAGCGATAACGTCGCCGCCCCACTCTTCGACAACGAGGCTGTGTTCGGTTAGTTCCTGCTTTACTCTGTCGGGGTCTGCGCCTTCCTTATCCATCTTGTTGATAGCAACGATAATGGAAACGCCTGCTGCCTTCGCGTGGTTGATGGACTCAACTGTCTGAGGCATGATACCGTCATCAGCTGCAACAACAAGGATAGCGATATCGGTGATGTTTGCACCTCTTGCTCTCATAGCTGTGAATGCCTCATGACCGGGGGTATCGAGGAATGTGATCTTCCTGCCGTTGTATGTCACCTGATATGCACCGATGTGCTGTGTGATACCGCCTGCTTCGCCCTCTGCGACATTTGCGTTTCTGATCCTGTCGAGGATGGATGTCTTACCGTGATCGACGTGACCCATTACAACTACAACAGGGCATCTCTCTTCGAGATCTTCCTCTGCATCTGCCTCATCGGTGATAAGTCTCTCCTCAATGGTAACGATGACTTCCTTCTCGACTTTTGCGCCCAGTTCCTCTGCTACGAGAGAAGCCGTATCAAAGTCGATAACTTCGTTTATGGAAGCCATTACTCCGAGACCCATCAGCTTCTTGATGACCTCGGTTGCGGTAACTTTAAGTCTCGAAGCCAGCTCGCCGACGGTGATCTCATCGGGGATAAGTACCTTGAGCTGCTGCTTTCTTGCCTTTTCGAGCTCCAGTCTGCGCAGTCTGTCCTTCTCGCTCTCGGCCTCGCGCTTTCTTGCGCCCTGAGCCTGCTGCTTCTTGTACTGCTGGGACTTCTGTGTCAGCTTCTGCTTCTTCTGGAAGTTGTCCTTGCTGCGGTTCTGCTTGGTGTTTGCAAGGGTATCGTACTTCTCGTTATATTTGTCGAGCTCGATATAGCTTCCTCTTGTATCAACAGTTTTGCTTCTGCTGATCTCATTCTGCTCGGATACGGTATATCCCTCATCGCTGCTGCTCTTCGAGCCGCCGATAAAGGTCTTAACGCCGTGCTCCTGCTTCTTGGCCTGCTTCTTCTGCTCCTTGCGCTTTTCGGGCTTGGGCTCGGATTTAGGCTCAGGTTTGGGTTCCTCTGCCTTGGGTGCAGGCTTCTCCGCAGGCTTGGACTCCGCAGGCTTCTTTTCTTCTGCCTTCTTCTCCTCAGCCTTTACGGGTTCTGCTGCTTTCTTCTCCTCGGGCTTCTTCTCTTCCTTCTTTTCAGCCTTCTTTTCTTCCTTCTTCTCGACAGGTTTCTTTTCGGCAGGCTTCTTCTCGGGAACACCCTCGGGCTTTACGTTATTTGCAAAATATGCGTCAAAATTATCTACCTGGTTCTTCTGAGTAAAATACTCGAAGACAAAGGTGACCTCCTCGGGTGTCAGCGCCGAGACTGTCTTCTTCGGATCTCCGCCCAGCACAGCCAGGCAGTCAATGAGCTGATTGCTCGAGAGCTTCAGATCCTTTGCCAGTTCGTTGAGTTTATATTTCTTCACTGATGCCATTAATTTAGCTCCTCCATTCACTCTCTATGGTGTCTATCATATCGAGCCCTTTGGCTATCGACTGCGCGAACCCTTTATCGAGCACGGTGATGATGCCGCTGCGCTTACGGAGCGCATCCCCGACTTCATCCATGGTCATCCCGAGGGCATACAGCTTTACGCCGTATCTTCCGCAGTAGTATTTCATTTCTTTAAGGCTCTTCTCGGAAAGATCGCTCGCTGTGAATACCGCACGGGCATTGCCGTTCTTGCAGCTGTCCTTTGCCATATCCATTCCTATCGCGAGCTTTCCTGCTTTAGCACAGATCGTCAAAAGCCCTGTTTTATTATTCATTGCTGAGCTCCGCCTCCATGCTGTCATAGACCTCGTCATCTATCCGGCACTCAAAGCTTTTTTCAAGACGTTTTGCCTTGCGTGCCTTTCTCAGACATTCTATATCCTTACAAATATATGCGCCTCTGCCTGCTTTTCTTCCCGTCAGATCGAGAGATATCTCTCCCTCTTTATTCTTGACGACTCTGATGAGTTCCTTCTTGGACTTCATCTCCGAGCATCCGAGACACATCCTCATCGGGATCTTTTTGGTCTTCATATTTTAGTCCTCGTCAGCTGCTGACTTACCGTCATCAATAGGTACTTCGGGCAGGATGTCGATCCTGTATCCTGTGAGTCCTGCGGCAAGCTTTGCATTCTGACCCTTGTTTCCGATAGCCAGCGAGAGCTGATTGTTCGGAACTATTACCTTACACTCTCTTATCTCCTCATCCTCGTAGACCTCTACGCTCTTGACCTCAGCAGGAGCCAGTGCCTTTGCGATGAACTCTGCGGGATCCTCGCTCCAGAGAATGATGTCGATCTTTTCGCCCTTCAGCTCGTTGACGATAGCTGTGATCCTCGACTTGCCGGGTCCGATGCAGGCGCCTATAGCATCAACATTGGGATCGTGGCTGATAACTGCGATCTTGCTTCTTGCACCTGCCACACGGGAGATAGCCTTTACCTCTACGATACCCTCAGCTATTTCAGGTATCTCTCTCTCGAAGAGTCTCTTGACCAGCTCTCTGTGTGTTCTTGAGATTCTTACCGAAGGCTTCTTCTCAGGCTGAGAAACGCCTACAACGTAAACCTGGATAACATCGCCGGGCTTGAGCACCTCTCCGGGTATCTGCTCCTTACGGATGAAATAAATCTCATTCTTGTCGATGGTAACAACTGCATTGAGTGTTGCAGGCTCGACCTTCTGAACAGTTGCAGGAACACACTCGAAGACCTTGTCCTTATACTGCTCGATGAGCTTATCTCTCTCGAAGCCCTTGATCTCATGCTTGATGGACTGCTTTGCGTTCTGAGCCGCAACTCTGCCGAATCTTGCAGGGTTCAGCTCGATCTCTGCAATACCGCCGATCCTTGCTCTCTTGGAGATAGTCCTTGCCTCATCTATGCTGATCTGGTTGTCGGGATCCTCGGGCTTGCCCTCAACGATCTCTTTGATAAGCTTCATCTCGAACTTACCTGTTTCGGGATTGATCTCCACCCTGATATTCTCAGTGTTGGGGTAATCCCTCTTGATGGCCTTCATAATACCCGATCTTACCGTTTCGATCAGCGCCTCGGCATCAATGTCATTCTCCTTTTCCAGCAGACTCAGCGCCTCAAAAAACTCCTTGTTCATTTTCCTTCAACCATTCCTTTCTTTTAACTCCGAGACGAACCTTGCTTTGCAAGCTTCTGTCGGTCGTATGTTACTTTTCAATCCTGCGACGAGCAGATAGTGTGTGTGTTGCTTTTCCTTTTGTTTCCACTCCCTACGGGTCTATAAAAACCAATAGCCCACCGCGTCGCCCGACGAAATGAAAACCCGCGGACACCATACCTTGTCGCCCGTACTCCGCCAAAGCGACGAAGGAGCGTACCGCGATCATACGCCGTGCGCGTTAGCACAAAAAAGGCTGGTGTTTTGTCAACCCAGCCTTTCTATCATATTCTTAAAGTATTATACCACGATTTTTCGCGGTTTTCAAGAGCGCAAGGCTGTTTTTTACGCTGATTTTGTTAACTTTCTGTAAACTATAGCGCAATTATTAGTCCTTGTCGCCCTCGGGATTGATAAACGAAACTCTGTTTTTGTTGATGCCTTCCGCGAAATCAATAGGCAGAGTAAAGAGAACGCCTGTGTTCGGCATTGAGAGATCTCCCACCGTGGAATAGATGACTTTTCTGGCGATCTCCAGCTGATCGTTGCGGATAACGGATATTATCGTTCGGTTGTCCTCGTTTCCGTCCGAGCTGAACATTGCCCTGATCGAAGCACTCACAAAAGAACTGTCAAGCTTTGAAAGGGTCATCGCCATGCCCGAAGATTCAATGATCGTAGCGCCGCCGATGCCTGCTGCGGAAAGTCCCTCAAGCAGATACTCCAGCGAATCAAGCTTGTTAAGAATTATCACCATCAGCTTCATTCCGTGATCCTCCAGTTGATATCAATAGTATGCACACCTGCGCGATTACTCTGCTGCCTGACTTGCTGTCTGAACAGAGGAGCTGCTGTCATCCTTCACCGCAGTGGTGATCTTTCCGCCGAAGTTAGTAATAACTTCCTTCAGTTCATTGACGAATGTACTTGCAACCTTGAATCTGCCGTCTTCATCCCAGGTTCCGTCGGGATCTTTAAGGATAGCAGGAGATGCAATTCGTCTGTCGAGCATATCTTCGAGATAGGACTTATGCAGTCTGTAATCGGATTTTGAATAGTCGTTATCGCTGCCCTTTGTCATAAGGTTGTAGATATTATCAAGGGCATCCTTTGTCTGGTTTGCCTGTTTAAAGCCGTTCATAGCCATCTGGAGCAGTGCATCGCCATAGAACTCTATGACGCTTTCCTCTCCCTTGGAGAACACCTTCTCCGACTGAAGCAGCTGTCTGATCTGCTTGCCGTCCATCTCGACTGCACGTCCCTTACGGTAAGAGATATCGTCAACATCTTCATGAGCGAGCATATAAAGCTCCTCCTGAGGTATGTAGGTTATACCGCCGAGCACATCGCAGATGCTCTCGAAGCTGGGATTTGTCAGGGTGATATAGTGATCTACCTTTATATCGAAAGCTGCCTCTGCGGCTGATTTAAGACCCTTTGTTCCGTCCTCGTCATAGACCTCCTCAAAAGTCTTTCCCTTTGAAGGATCCACCGTGCTTCTGGTCATCGGCACGATTATAACAGCATCCTCATCGGGGGCGAAGTAAAGGTATGCAGCCTCACCGAGCTTGCCGTTTGTGGACTGTCTTGCCACAAGCAAGCTGAAATGCTTGTCTGTAACGGTCTTTTCCTGTTCGGAGTCACTTTCCTTGCCTGCCTCCATCTTTAAGATAAGACGGTAGGCTATGAACCCGAATACACACATAAACACCAGAAGCGTGGTGAAATACACCAGTGCCACAGGTGCCTGAGATCTTTTCTGCTTAGCTTTTCCCATTTACCAACAGTCTCCTTATATATGATCGGCGTTTCCGATAAAAAACGCAGGATTATGCTTTTCGTCAAGCTTTATAACATGCATATCGAGACCTGCCTTCGCAGCCATCCTGACAGTTTGCAGAGTGCCCGAACCTGTCTCCTTATGACGCAGCACCGCTATCAGTTTTGACGAGTGCTCCACCATAAAGCTGTTTCTCAGCCTGTAACAGCCCCTGTCATACCCGACAGACACCGTAACACAAGGATATTTCGCAGTCAGCATCCTGTAAATATACCTGTCTCTCGAAGAGGTCATCTCTTTGAACTGATCCTTGTACGGAAGCGCACATATCAGCTTTACCCGTCTGCCGTGCTCGATCATATCGTGTACCGACTCGGCACAAATGAGGTCGATCCCGTCAGCCATACCCGATATAAACGTATCGCAGCCCTGACTTGCGGCTGTCTCGATCGCCAGCTGTATGGTGCTGACCAGATTTCTCATCCCGAGAACGGTGCGGTCTCCGCCAAAAGGAAGATCCCTGTTCCTGTGTCCCGAAAAGCAGCAGGTCTTCTCCCTGCAAATAAAGATATCGCTTTCCGCCACAGAGCCTGACCTCCCTCCGCTAAAGCCCATATACAGTTATTATAACACATACTTTCACGTATTTCAATAGGATTTCAACATTTTTATCCCGACAGGATCTCACTCTTTCTCTTTTAGCCTGTCAAGAAAGCGCGTGTATTTCCCTTTTGCGGGACGGGATGTGTCTATGCCCTCGCTTTTCAGAAATTCTATGACTTCCGAAGGATACTCCCCCGTGTACTCGGCTTCAAGTTCATAATCGGTCTCTCCGAGGTATACATTCCTGTCAAGACAGATCTCCACTCCGTCGAACCTGTAGCTCAGAGCCCTGTCCGTAGCAAGAGAGCCTATGCGTACAGCCTTGTCATCCGTGCCGCATATCTCACTGAGGATCTCTCTGCCTATCTCATCGGGTACGCAGTCAAGCTCCCTCTCGATCTCCTCTCTCACCGCGAGAGCACCGTCATCACTGACAGGCATCTTCACTTGCAGCAAAGACTTGCCTTCAACTTCCCTCACTCTGACGGTTATCTTTTTCTTGCTGCATTCCCCCGAGAAGTAATAATGATTGACCTGCCTGACGACTTTCTCCGGGGCAAACACCTCCGTGAGCCTGTCGTACTCAGCCTGGTCAAGCATGATTTTTATTTCCTTTTCCAGCATGGTAATGGTACTTCCTCCCTGTTTTGTTATCAGAATAATTATACTTCATCTCCCTCCGAAAGTCAATTTATCTTCCCGATATGTTTTGCACAAAAAAACTTCCCGCAGAAGCGGGAAGTTTTTGAAAGCAAATATTACATACCTGTGATACCCGAACGCTCGACACCTTCGATGAAGTATCTTTGCAGGAAGACATACATTATCAACAATGGCGTGATAGACAGCACGCATCCTGCTTCGAGCCATACAATGATCTGTCTTTGTGTGATCGGGTTATTCTGGAACAGTTCCTTCTGCAATGTAGCACCGAGGTTCTGCAATGCCAGAGAAACCGTATTGGAGTGCGTATAGAACGCAGTGGATACATAGAAGTCATTCCAGTACCAAACTATCGAGAACAGGAAAACTGTCAGGAAAGAAGTCTTGGCATTGGGGACCATAACAACTATGTAAGTCTTGAGAGGTCCGCATCCGTCGAGGTAAGCAGCATCTTCGAGTTCCTTTGGCATTCCTCGGAAGAACTGCCTGAAGATGAAGATGAACAGACCTGCTCTGATACCGTTTGCGAACAGTGAAGGGAGATACATTGCCCAGCCTGTGTCGATCAGCGAAGTGCTCTTGCCTAAAGTCAGGAGCTTAGCAAGGAATCCGGGTTTGAAGTACTGTAACTGCATAAACAGCGGGATAGTAGTGATCTGAGGAGGTACGATGATCATCAGAACAACTATACCGAAGAGCAGTCCCTTGAACTTGAACTTGAATCTTGCGAAGCCATAACCTGTTATCGAGCAGGTAACGACCTGGAGCAGCGAAGCAATGATGTTGAGTCTTACGGTGTAAAGAGCTGTGGTGTTATATTTCATAACTCTCCACGATTCTTTGATATTACTGAGCGTAAGGCTCTTGGGAAGCCAGATTACCGAAGGATCGTTCATCTGATCGTTTGGTCTGAATGCGGTTGAAAGCATATAGATCAAAGGATAGAGGATAACGAAGCAGAGTCCGAAGAGGATAAGGAATCTGAATATAGGCCAGATAGAACCGACGATAGCACGGTTTCTGTTGTAAATGATCTGGTCGGGAGTAAAGTACTTTTCAAGGCCCTCTTTTTTCATTCGCTTGATTCGGGCCTTTGCAGCAGCCTTACGTTCTTTTTCAAACTGTTTTTCTTCTTTACGAGTTGCCACTGTTATCCCCCCTTACTCTACTTCGTAGTAAACGAATTTATTGACGATAGCAACTACTATAGCGAGTACCACTCCGATGATAGCGAAGTAGATCCAAGCCATTGCCGCAGCATATCCGTATGCCCAGTCAGCCTGCTTGTTAAGAACAAGCTTCATGACGTTGTTTGAAGGATCGACGAAAGAGTCAACGATCGTGTAAACGATACATGTAAGTATCTGCGGGCTGATATACGGGATAGTGATCTTCCAGAAATACTCCCAGGAAGTAGCACCTTCCATCTGAGCGGCTTCCTTTGCGGAGAACGGAATGCCCTGCAAAGCCGAGAGGAACAGCAGGATCTGGATACCTGAGTTCCAAACCAGATTGAAGATATCCGATGTAAGAGTATTGATTATCTCTGTCAGCTTATCACTGATGTTATAGATACCGAGGAAGTTCAGCAGCTGGTCAACGAGGTTAGCCTCGAACATTGTGGAGAACTGCTCACCGGTGTTGTTGGCACCGCTGGAACCCATGTTACCGTTGATGATATCGATAACAGGACCGGTAGCGATGATAACGGGGAGGAAGAATACAGCTCTTGCGAAAGTTCTTCCTTTGAACTTCTGGTTAAGTATAACTGCGATGAAGATCGAGAATATAACGATAAGAGGAGTTTTCAGTGCGGTGTTACCCAGCATTGTTACCAGAGCCTTGGAGTAGTTTCTGTCTACTCGGAATGCACCGGTGAAGTTCTGGATACCAAAGTGTTCCATTTTCATACCGCCCTCGATCGGGCTGGTATCATGGAATGCATACTGAAGCGAGATAATGATCGGGTAGATGAAGAAGTAGATCGTACCCAGCAGCCACAGACCGATAAATCCGTAACCGTAGAGCTGTTTCTTCTTCTCATAGGAGATCCTGCTTCCCTTTTCCTTCTTTGTGCCGCGTGCCGAAGGTACGTGATCGGGCTCTCTCTCGGGAGGCACAACATTTGAAGTAGTTGCAGCTGCAGCACCAACGGAAACAACGGAAGGCTCGGGCTCGAAGTTATCGATGTCATCGAGAGCATCTGCTGCTGTTTCGGCGGCATTGCTCACAGGTGATGATGAGTCATCGTCAGGATGATCGAAGTTAAAATCGTCATCATCGTGATCGAAGTTGAAATCATCAGTATCGTCATCGATATTTTTAAGGTCCTTGTCGAATTCGCTCATCAGCCCTCAGCACCTCCTTCCAGTGAATTTGTGAGATCTACAATCTTTCCGTCGACCTTGGCGGTACGCTCTTTGAGATCGATCTCAACAACAACGTTCTTTCCGTCCTTGGAATAAGTTGTTGTAAGCTTAGTGCCGTCATTTTCGACATCATACCTGGTGATAGTCATATCCGAAACACCTGCAAGGATCTCCTTGCAAGCCTTGTACTGACTTGCAGCCATATCGAGCCAGCCTTCGTAGTTTGCATAGTAGAGCTCATCGTAATCGGTATCGGTGAGTTCTGCTGCATCCTCATGGATCAGATCGTAGTGGATGTTGGATCCTGCTGCGAGAGCTCTGAGGAAGGTCTGCGAAGTATTGGAGCTTGCGTTTACAGGCTTGGAAGAATACGGGATAAGTCCGTGGATGACCATCTGATAGAACGGGATATCGTAGTCGGTAACGTTGAATCCGCTGGAATAAACGGGAACGTTGGTGATCTGCGAAGCATAAGGAAGCACATAAGCGTTAGCACCGTCACAGAGGACAGGTCCTAACTGCTCGGTAGCCTTCTTATAACCGTCCACGATCTTCTGCATCGTATCATTTCTTACCGAAGTATGTCTCTTGGAGAAGTCACTTACGAGCTTGGTTGAGTATTCGCCGAAGCTGATAGTGCCGATGTTCTCGTCCTTATAGCTTTCGATCATCTCGTCAAAGATCTTGACGTATGTATCGGGAGCGATAAGTGCGGGGGACACGCCCTTCATCTGAACGCCGTAGTTAAGGCTGTACTCTACCTGTCTCGAATACTCGTTGGAAACACGGATAGCTGTGTTTGTGAAGGACAAATAGCTCAGTGAGCTGCTCTTCATCTCAACATTGTTCATCGAGGGGAATACTGTAAGACCGTCGGTCTTTAAAAGGTCTTTCAGATCGCCGTCGCCGCCGAGCGTACCCGAAGCATCAGCATCTGTGGATACCTTACCCTTGATGGAATCGTTTGTCCAGTCATTGTAATTAACGACTGTCTTGTCAACGCCCAGTTCCTTGAGCTTCTTAACGATCTCGCCTGCCTGCTCGAATCCGGTGATCTCGGTCTTGAGCTTGAAAGGAAGTCCGAGGATGGAAGTTCTCTTGAGCACGCCGCCGTAGAAGTCCACATAGAGGCTGGAATCGTTTGCGGGAGTCTGGGAGGTAACGCCCTTCTCGTTAACGAGATAGTTTCTGTATACCTCTGCGCAGTCAGCATAGTTGATGCCGCCGTCCTTATGGATGGGGTAATATCTCACGCCGAATCTCGGAGTTTTGATCTCACCCTTCTCAAATACCTTCATTCTGGTCGACTGGTCACCGCTGAGGTAGAACTCATCGGTGCTCTTTGTTACGAACTCGAAGTTTACGCTGTTGTATACCTGAGCGTCCTGCATACTTACCTTAGCCTTAGCATATACATTGGAATCGCCCTCTGTAGCGATAGCTACGAAGCCGTCTTCGCCCTGTACAGATGCAAGAACGGGGATATATGCCTGCTCGATAACACGGGGAGCCGACAGCGGGATCGCTGTATAGTCTCTGCCGTATACGATCTGAGTATACTCTGCGTAGCTGCCTCTGCCGTTATTGTAGTTGATAACAGCGCCGCTTCCGTCGGGAACTATCATATAGCCCTCGGTGACGTTGCCGTTGTCATCGTAATAGGGGACAGCGCCGAAGTAAGGAGTAAATGTCACTCTTGACATCATCTTTCCGTCAAACGGATCGGTGTTCTCTTCAACGACTTCCGCAGCATCCATATAAATATAGATGTAATCCTCTTCAAGAGTTACGTGAGTCGTGAAAGCGATACCGTCAGCCTTGTAGTTGTAGTAGATAGCAAGGTCATTTCCGTTAGCGGTATACTTGATCTGAGTAGCGTTGCCTGCAGCATAGATAGGAGCAGCAGACTCACTTCTCTTCTTCTGACGGAGGTCAGCGATTCTTATTGATACGCTGGATGCAACCTGCAGTCTCTTAGGTCTGTTCATCATCTTGCCTGTGACTTCATCAATGATCGTGTCATCGGCAAGTGCGTTTATGGGAGAGCTCCACCAATACTTGTTGGTTCTCTTGTCAAAAACGCAGAACCTGTCATTCATCTGATCGTAGTAGATCTGGAAGTTCTTGTTTGAAGGACCCTTTCTGCAAGTAGAAAGTGCTATAGCCTCTTCGTCTGTGATCCTGGGTTCAAGCTTCGATGCTTCGGAGCTTGTTTCCTTGGGAGTTTCCTCAGTCTCTCCGTCGCCGTTCTCAGCGGAAGCATCGCCTTCGCCTTCTCCGTCGGCAGACTGAGTATTCACAGCCTGATCTGCGTCATCCTCGGTAGAGGATGCGGCCATCGAACCAAGAGGCATCAGCATGGTAAGCACTAAGGCAAAAACTATTGCTTTTTTGAATTTTCTGTTAGCCATTTGAATAACACCACCATTTCTATATTAGCCTCTGATTCGATATGCGATCTCAGTGTAAACGGAATAACCGAATACGTAAACCTGCTGGAACAGTGAGAGCAGGAGTATTGCAAGGAAGAGCAGCAGCAGCATAGCGACGAGCGTAAAGAACATCGAAACCAGCGTTTTGAAGAATGTGTACTGGTGAGCTGCTTTCATTGCCTGTATCATAAGAACTACGGACCAGATCAATCCGAGATAATAAACGGAAGTCATCCAGATAGTTTCTTCTGACGTGATGAAGTTCGAGATGAACACTGCGAGGAAGGTGCCTACAACGAAAGGAACGAGAGAATATGCGGAGTAGATGCATACCTTCTTGAGAGTTCCTTCGCCGTCGAACAGAGTACAGAGCATCCAGTTTGCGATGACCCATGTAAAGAAGTAAACTACAGACTGTACCAGCAGAGGCACAACGTTGAATACCTTAACATAAGCATGATTGAACTGGAAACCTGTGAGCTGTCTGTCAGCCACCATTGCCACGAACAGCAGGAAGATGATACCGAAGGTGATCTTCAGCGAACCTGCCTTTTTCCATCTCATGTCTTCAAAGCCTTCAACGGGGTGGAATATAACATGCTTGAGCCATCCCATAGGAGTAAATTCATACATATTTTATTCCTCCCTTTCCGTCACAGGCCTGAGTCCTGTTTTTTTCTTTTTGCGCTTGATAAGGTAGATGCCCTTCTTGTTGAGGATGCCCTTTACCTTAACGAGCACGATGAGCAATACGACGATAACTATGATAGCGGTAAAGTGCTCTCTGAGGAAAGCCTCTCTTGCGTACTTATAAGCCTTGTCGTAGTCATCCTGATCGTAAGCGGTCTTGAAGTATTTCAGAGCCTTGGAATACTGCTCTTCTTTCAGTGCAGCCTTACCGAGGCCGATATAAGCCATTGTATAGCAGCCGTCTCTCCTGATTACCTGGTTCCAGTCTTCCTTAGCCTCAACATAAAGACCTTCATCATACTTTTTGAATGCCTTCTTGAGGTAGTGACCGAACTGAGTCTCGGTGTATACGGTTATATCGTTCTTTGCGCCGTCGAGGAGATAAACCTTATCGCCTCTGGTCTCGATAGCGTTGGGGTTCTTCATTGTACCTCTCTGCTCGGAAGTAGCATTCTTTGTACCGAAGATGCAGATGAGGTTACATTCCTTGTCATACTGGAATACACGGCCCGACTCAAAGTCGAGTACACTTATGATACCGTCGGGGCTGATATCGCAGTCAGTGAGTATAGCGTGGTGATTTGTTCTCTGAACGGGGTCCCACTGCTCGCCCTGAACGTCACCGAAGACATATGTATTGCCTCGGTTGTTGTTCCAGATATTGAAGCCTGCAGCATTGAGCTTTTTGAGCTGGTCAGTCTCAACATCGACCTCGGTAACGGTATAGATGAAACCGTCCTTATCGATATCGAAGTTTACGTACTCGATAGGAACGTTTCTCTTCATACCGGCCAGCTGGGTCTCGGAAGCGATAGCTCTCCAGATCCTCTGTGCGATTACCGCAGCAGTTACCTGTACACGGTTTGCGCCGAAGAAGCTGAGGAACTTACCGTCCTTGGAGAACTGTACCGAACCTGTGTTGACGCCGTTACAGATAACATAGACGTTCTCTGCCTTATCGACACAGACTTTTCTGGGAGAGTAAGTAGAAGCTGTATAGAGGGCTTCCTCGGGTCTCTTGTACTCGTGGATGACCTCAAGGGTCTTGTTGTCCTTTACCTCAGCCTTAACTACTCTCGAGTTTTCGGAGTCGCAGATATAAACTGTCTGCTTGCCTGTTGAGGGGCTCGTATGAGCAAACACGCCGTAGGGTCTTTTGAGATTTGCAACATCTGAACCCGAAACGGACTTGTAACAAGCTTTGAGTTCGTACTTTTCGACATCGAACACCAGAATTCTGTTATTCATGGTATCGGCTACCCAAAGCTCATCTCTCTCGTCATCGAGGGAGAGGTCTCTTGCATCGTTGAAGGATGAGGACTCATTCTCGCTGATGAAGAGGGGGTCGGACGGATCTCTCAGTCTTGCGAGTTGGAGGTTCTGACCTGTAAGAGTACGGTCTACCTCATAAGCGCACTGTGACGGGATCGCGTCGTCCCAGTTATCATAGTTATATGATTTATAGGGCTCATCTGCATAGGCAGTCATAGTCATGCTTGCGGCGGTAACTACTGCCAGTGACAGGCTGAGCATTTTTCTGAAGGGATGTTTCATTCCAAACACTGCTTATCACCTATTCCTTTCCGATAATCATTATTATCCGTTATCAATCCTTGATACCCGAGTTAGCCATGGTCTCCATGACGTTGCTCTGTGCGATAAGGAATACGGTAAGCGGCGGAATAAGCAGCAGAACTGCTGATGCGAATGCAACACCCTGTCTTGCCAGACCAACTGCAGCGATCTGCTGAACGATGGTAGGCAGAGTCTTGAGCTCTTCGGAGTAGATGAGGGAGCCGCCCTGGAGGTTCCAAGCGCCCTGGAAAGCGAAGATTATCAGGGTCATGATCGCAGGCTTGGAGTTGGGAACAACTATCTGCCAGCAGATCCTGAAGAGTCCTGCGCCGTCCACCTTGGCAGCCTCGATCATCGAGTCGTGGATCGTGGACATCGACTGTCTCATAAGGAAGAGTCCGAGAGGAGTAGCGATCGAAGGCAGGATCAGTACCCAGTAGGTATCGATCATATGGAGCTTCGAATAAACCATGAACTGCATGATCCATGTTGCATTGGAAGCGAACAGCAGAGCTGTTACGATGAGCTTGTTGAAGAACAGAGCACCGGGGAATCTGCACTTTGCAAGTACGAAACCTGCGCAGCAGCAAACGAAGAGGTTGCAGATGCAGACAACGATGGTGATGAACAAGCTGTTGAATATGTATCTCGAAAGCGGAACCCAGAGGCTTGCCGCAACGGTGAACATATCGGAGAAGCTCTTTGTAGTAGGATTAAGAACGTAGAGCTTCGGGGGGAAGATGAAAAGCTCTTCGATAGGCTTCAGGGACTGGATCACCGAATAGTAGATCGGGAACAGCATAAAGAGTCCGAGTAAAGCCAGGAACACGAAAATGCATATATCTCCGCCGAGAGAACCGTTTATGCGCTTTTTCTTGTCTTTTACCTTCAGCTTGTCTATAGAGACATGCTGTTTCTTTCTTCTTGCCATTTTCAGTTCTCCCCCCTTTAATCAAGATATTTGCTCAATAGCCAGTTAACTCCCTTATTGGCAAGCAGCATGGCCATGAACAAGACGAAGCATATCGCCGATGCATAACCCATCTCATAACGTATCGAACCGTAGTCTGTAGCGTGGTTCATGATGGTATGAGCGGCATAGTTTGTCGAAGGAAGACCTACGAGCATCTGACCTACGACACCTACTGTGAACGAAGAAGAGATCTGCATTACAGCAGCGAAGAGGAGCTGAGGTCCCATCGAGGGGATAGTGATGGTAAAGAGCTCCTGCCAACGGTTCTTGATACCTTCGATAGCGCCGGCCTCGTACATCGACTTGTCGATATTCTGGAAACCTGCACGGATAGCAAGGAAGCCTGCGCCCATGGAGATCCACAGCTGTACGATGATAACGACGGGAAGGATATAAGCTGTATCCGTCAGGAACTGTGCGGGAGAAGTGAACAGACCGATATCCATCAGCACTGCGTTCAGGTAACCGTAGGAGTCGCCGGAGAGGATGAGCTGCCAGGTAACATATACCGAAGTAGTCATCGAAGGAGCGTAGAACACGAATGTGAAGAAGGTCTTGAGGAAGGGGTGCATCTCATTGATGAGCCAAGCGATGAAGAAGCTGAGCACATATGAGAAAGGACCCGTGAAGATCGCAAAGATCAGAGTGTTTCTGATAGCGATGAGGAATACGTCATCGTTCAGGAACAGAGTGTAGAAGTTCGAGAAACCTACCCATTTCGGGGTCTGGATCATGTTGAAGTTTGTAAAGCCCATAGGCAGGGACATTACAACAGGGATTACGGTAAAGATGATAAAGAGGATCATAAACGGAGCAAGAAGACCGTAGCAGCCCTTGTTCATTTTTACCATATGCCATGTATAAGCCCATTTGCCCTGAGTATTTATCGGGGCATCAGATTTTACAGCCATTTCGGATGATCCTCCTTTCTTACTTATTCAGTCCGAGGTCTTCACGCTTACGTGTGATCTCATCGTTGATATCCTTATTGTACCAGAACAGAGTATCTCTTGCATTCTCGGCCTGGTTAACGACCTCTCTGAATGCATTCATGATATTTCTTGTTACACCGTAGGAAGCGGGGATAACGGGGATCTCTACCTGAGACAGCATCTGCTCCTTGAGCATACCGAGCTCGGTAGTTGTCCATGAGAGCTGACCGAGAGCCTCAACGTTTGCGGTATCGAAACGTCCGAGAGTACCGAGGATAGCCTCGATGTCGTTAGCGTAGCTGGTCATGGTCTCTGTGGAGGTGAACCACTTCATGAACTCCCAAGCATCCTGCTGCTGTTCCTTGGAGAGCTTGGAGAAGATGATTCCGCAAGCGCCCGAAGAGCAGGAAGAATGATTGATGGTTCCGTCAGCCTGAACTGTGCCGGGGATAGGCTGGAAGTTCCAGCAGCCCTTGATCTCGGGAGCTGCAACAGTCAGCTGGTTGAAGAAGGTGTAGTTCTGGATCAGGATAGGCATATCGCCCTGTCTGAATCTTGTAAATGCGTCATAAGCCTGCGAGAAGCTGTATGTGGTATAGAACTTTGTCCACTGATCGAAAGCGTCAACTGCTTCCTGGAGGTGGAAGTTGGTCTGGGTCTGATCCGCATTGTAGTAGTTGATACCCTTCTGGAGCAGAAGTGTGGCAAAGGTGTTGCCTGCTTCGGTTACAGGAGAGATCTGACCTGCGGGAGGAAGAACGAGACCGATCTCCATATACTTTCTCTGGATAGTAGGCAGGATGTTGAGAAGTCCGTCCCATGTGGTCAGGTCCTTCTTGGGATCAATGCCGTACTGAGAGAGGACATCCGAGCGGTAGAAGAGCATCGGGAAGGTCTGTGATACGGGCATACCGTATGTACCGCCGTTATACTCATAAAGAACAGTCGCATAAGGAGCGAACCGCTTCATTACCTCTTCGTAATCGGGGAATTGTTTAAGATCAACGAGTACATCTCGTGCTGCCAGCTGGATCGGGAAGTCACCGCCGAGGAAGAGTGCCATATCGGGACCCTTGCCTGCGAATGTAGCTTCGATGATACCTGTCTGTACGAGCTTGAGGTTTACCTTGGTCTTTGCGGTGGGGTTATACTCATTCGAGATGAGGTTCTGGATAGCTGTAGCGTTATCACGGCCGAGGGTGATCCAGCAGATCATAGCGGAAGAATCAGCGTCTGCGAGGGAGTTGTAATCCTCGAAGAAAGAGCCGATAAATGCCTTGAAGCCGAAGGAGAGAGACTTGAAGAAGCTCTCGTCTGCGGAAGTGAACTCAGAGCCCTCGTCAACGATCTCGATCATATCTATCTCGAGGGGCTGCTCACGGTACTGGTTTACCCATGAAGAAACGGAAGTGATATTATCCTTGATCTGAGTCATCATTGAAGGGATACGGTCAGCCTTTGCAATACACTTGTCAAGAACGATAGCCATCTTGTCGAGTGTAACGGCTTCTGTACCGCCCGAACCCGAGATGTTCTCGACTTTCTTCATCTGCTCTCTGAGGCTGTCAGAGAATCTCTGGAAGTCGACTATAACATTGGGCAGAGCGCCCTTGATATCATAGTTGTTGTAGATATCGGGGTTAGGACCTGTGATAGCACGGATCTGTCTGTAGTAGCTGTTTACCTCATAAACGATCTCATCGATATCGCCCATGATCTCGCCGATAGCGCCGGGAACAGCCTCAAGTGTCAGCTCGTGCTCGCCTGCCTCAAGATAGTAGAGAACAGGCTGGAGGTCGCCGTCCTTGGGATAAGTAAGCTGCCAGTCGGTATCGTAATAGAACTTGATGTTATCGCTGTACTGGTTAGGGAGAACGCCGTCGATGTAGAGACGTCTGTTGGAGTACATACCTCTCATTACATCCTGCTTAGCTCTGATACCGATCTTATAGTAACCTGTTGTGGGAATATTTACCTTCCATGTGGCTGCCTGCGTAGCCTTGTTCCAGTTGTCCTTACCAATGGTGTTGTACCTTGTCTTGGTAGGGCTCTGGCCGTTAGCGGAAGAAGTAAGGTAGGAGTTTCTGTCTGCTGTCGGGAACAGGGTTCTGTCAGTCTTGTAAGCTGCATTCTCACCCTCAAGGACGATCCTTGTGGTAGGAGTAGACGAAGCAGCTCCGCCCGGCTTGACATACTCTGCGGGGCCTTGTTCCTGATAGAGCTTGATATACTCTATGGCAAACTGTGCCTTGGTGGATCTGATAGTCATGGTGTGATGACCGGCAGTAAGATAGAATCCGAGAGGATCGTTATACAGACCGTCGATATCCTTGAAAGGAACGACCTGCCAGCATACCTCTTCGACCTGACCGGGGCGGATATCGTTTCCTCTGGTATCCTGCTTGATCTCGGTCTTGTTCACCCATCTCTTAGGCAGGGTGATACGCGAAGCGGTAGTAAAAGGACATACATCGTCAATAAGCAGAGCGAACTCGATGTTCGTTGTGCCTCCTGCGAGAGCCTCATAGCTCGCCTTCATATTATATACGCCCGACTCGGGAACATCGAATTCATAAGTCAGGGTACCTAGCTGATTGGCCCATTTGCAGACGTTGGCCTTACCGTCAACGGTCTCTACCGAGATCTCAGCCTCGTTTCCGAAGCTCTTGTAGTCGGCGCCCTTGATGGTGACCTCTTTAACGGGTCTCGGTTCGTTTGCGTATTTCTTTATATAGTTGGAATACGCATTTTCACGGTTGCTCGCATCAACGACTTCAGCGGTAAGATCGACTTTGTCTTCTTCTCCGCTGTTTGCGAACGCTGTCAACCCGCAGGATGCTGCCAGCGCCAGTGCAAGCGCAGTTGAAATAACACGTTTTACGACTGTGTTTTTCACTTTTTTTCCACCTTTCGTATTTATTTGCCGATGAAACTCCTGATCCTATATCTATATATTTATAATAGTATAGTCAATATTATACGGCGTTTATTTTTCCCTTTCGGGTATAAACCTTACTCACTGTCTCTCGCGGAGATGAACATTCTTCCCGATTCCTCATCGAGCTCGACTTTCAGCTTATCGCCGCCCTTGATCCCCAGCTTCTCCATCTGATCCTTCGGAAGCTGTAATCTTCCCGAGCGGTCGAGCACCACAAGTTCTTCGTGTGTCTCTGCGAGATCCTTATCCGCATCGGTCCCGACGATATTTCCCATCTCGTCAAGTTCCTGTGCGTAGGATTTCTTTCTCACGATCTCCGAACTGGTCCTTCCGTCTCTTATCGCCACGACTCTGTCTATCCTCTTGGAGAGCTTGACATCGTGTGTTACGATAACGATCGTAAGTCCTTCCTTTTCGTTGAGATCCTTGAATATATCGAGTATGATGTTCGATGTTCTCGTATCCACCGCACCCGTAGGCTCATCTGCCAGCAGCAGCTTCGGGTCATTTGCAAGTGCTATTGCAATTGCGACTCTCTGCTGTTCGCCGCCCGACATCTGATCGAGCCTTGAATTCTTTCTGTGAGACAGCCCCACTTTTTCCAGCAGGTCCAGAGCTTTTTTCCGTCTTTGCTTTTCCGAGCCTTTCAGCAGCATCGGAAGCTCCACATTCTGTACCGCCGTGAGATACGGTATCAGGTTTCTCGCATTGTTCTGCCACACGAACCCGACCGTGTCTCTTTTATACTGCATATAGTCCTTATCGTTGAACTTCAGCAGGTTCTTTCCGTCCACGATAAGTTTTCCTGCCGATGGTTTATCGAGTCCGCCCAGCATATTCAGCAGTGTACTTTTACCGCTGCCCGAGTTTCCGACTATCGCCATCAGCTCTCCCCGTTTGACATCGAGGTCAAGTCCCTGCAGGGCCATAACTTCGATCTCATCGGTCTTGTAAATTTTCACAAGGTTCTCACAGCGTATCATATATTCATCATCCGCTGCCTGTATACTGTTATCAGCAGCCAACGGATCGTCATATACCGCTGCGACCTTTTCCGTAACGTCACTCAATGATCTCACCGTCCTCAAGCGTGTAAAGCCTGTCGGCAATGTCCATCATGCTGGGGTCGTGGGTCGTCATGATTATCGTCATGCCGTAGTTAGCCACAAGCTCCTTGAACAGCTTTACAACGTGCAGTGCAGTTGCCGTATCGAGCGCCGCCGTAGGCTCATCTGCGAAGACAACTTTGGGTTCGTGAGCTATCGCTCTTGCGATCGCAACTCTCTGCTGCTCACCGCCCGACATCTCGCTCGGCCTGTGGAACATTCTTTTTTCCAGTCCGACGTTCCTCATTACTTCCCTGACGCGCTTGTCGCGCTGATCGTAAGGGAACTTGGCGAGTCTCAGTCCGAACTCAACGTTCTCATAGGCGTTCATTCCGCTCATCAGTGCCACCGACTGGAACACAAAGCTCATCTCGTGCCGTCTGAGGTCATCCCTCTTTCTTTCCGAGAGCTTGGTGATGTCGGTCCCGTCAAAGAGCACCTTGCCCTTTGTGGGCTTATCCAGTGCTCCGAGGATGTTGATAAGTGTTGTTTTACCGCTTCCCGAACGTCCTCTCAGTACCGTGAGCTTGCCCTGCTCGATCTCAATATTGATATTTTTAAGTGCGGAAACGATGCTGCCGTCACCGATCTTAAAGTCACGGCACAGCCCCTCCGTATAGATTATTGCGCCCATAACGGCTTTCCCTCCGACACGGAACGCCATAAGTTATACGAACCGTCTCTCAAGATTATTTATACCAATCGGCATCCATCGTCAGAATGCCATGACCGTTATCTGTCATTTGCTATATGTACACAACATACAAACCGTACATATTGTGGTCGCAAAAAATGTACACATCAATATGTAGTTATTTTCACCAAAGATCGCGCAGTTTAGGCGGTTTTTGGTGTATTTTGAGCATAGCAATGCCCGACAAGGGTTACTTGGCTAATCTTAATTATACCAAGTACCCGCAAATTTGTCAAGGAACGTAAACGTTTACTAAAAAGGTTTTTTGTGCAGGTTGACTATTTGTTGATAGTGTGCAAAATCGCCACCCGTCAATTGTGCAACTTTCCAAAAATCCCAAACCATCTTCAACAAACAAAAGTAAGCGAATTTAATGTTTGTTAAATTGTTCATACAAATTTTGCTTTGCTTTCTGACCGTTTCTTCATTATTTGCTTTATTTGATACCATTTTGTGATGTAAAAAATGCCCAATATTAATATTTTTATATACATCTATAGCGAAATCGTTTTCTTCCATGCTTTTCTCACATTAATTTGAACTATAATATTAATAACATTATAATTTTTCCTTGTCAGATCATTAAATAATGCCTCTGCACCGTGAATATCCGCCCGTCGTGCCGTCAAAGTGACTGCACGATTTATTATATGTCCGCACAAAAAAGTACGTACAACACACAAACGCTCTACGAAATTGCGATTCAGAGGGCGTTTGTGCAGTCTGACAGACGCCCATTTTTCTTTCTCCGATGCTTGAAAACAACGTCGGATTGTGTTATAATAAAGGTATAAATTCCTAACCGAAAGGAACGAGCTTTTCCAGATGCTGATGAACTCTCTCGCCGCCATGTGTGCAGGCTTTGCTATGAATATACTCTTCGGAGATGCCCCTGCTTTATTTTCCATGAACAGGGCTGTCCCCAGATTTGCCAAGGTCATTGAGCGCAGACTCAAAAAGCACTATAAAAACTCCCCCGATGCTCACCGCTTCGCAGGGTTTGTGCTGCTGCTGCTCTGCCTTTTCATTTTTGCTCTTTTACCGTCCCTCGTGGTCTGGCTGACCTATAAGCACGCACCCGTGCTCTCCTTCTTCGTCGAGTGCCTGCTCTGCTGGTCTTCTTTCTCGATGATGCGTACCAAGATCGAGCTTGACCGTATCAGGCGTAATATCAAGGTTCGCCGTATCGACCTCGCCAGAACATCCCTCTCAAAGATCCTCGGAACCGATTGCTCAGATATGAACGAAGAGGCGCTTATCCGCCGTTCAGTCGAGTGTGCAGCCGATACCGCTGCCGATAACGGCGCAGGCGTGCTTTTCTATGCCGCTCTTTTCGGAGGCCCCGGCGCCGTCTTCTTCCGCACCGCCTCACTTCTCAGACGTACCTATTCGGGCAGAGGCGAACACAGCCTCGACTTCGGCAGCGCCGCTCACCGTCTTTGGGTGATAATGGACTTCGTACCCGCTATTATCTGCGGTGCCCTCTGTAACCTCGCCGCTGCTATATTCGGCTTCTATACCTCAGAATGTCTGGATGTCTACAGACGCGACCGCAAAAAACTGGCTTCCCCGAACCTTGCCCCCTGCCGATGCGTCCTCGCTTCTGCTCTCGGCATCACCCTTACCCCCAAGAGCTTTCTGCGTAACGGCAAGGTCACATTCATTACCGTGGGCGATAAACGCCGCGAACCCCACCTCGATGACCCCGAGACCGCAGCTGCCATAATGTTCTCAGCTGTGTCTTTCATGATGATACTGCTCTTCACGCTGAAACTGATGCTGATAATTATTTTATGACCGAAACTCTTTTTTACTCCGAGACGAAGTCAGCAAAGCTGACTTCTGTCTTTAGACTGTTATCTTTCCTATCTGCAACGCTGTTGCAAGTGTGAGCGATTTTTTCATTTCAGTGCGCGGATATCTTGGCGCAGACGGCGCATTACCAATATGAAGTCAGCGAAGCTGATTTCTGTCTTTAGGTTAGATTATTTCATTCCTGCAACGCTGTTGCAAGTGTGAGCGATTTTCTCATTTCAGTGCGCGGACTCCAAGCTTTGTCACCTGCGGTGGTGCAAGCAGTTAAAACGAATAGGAAAGTAAAAGCTCAAACCCTAATAAAAATCCGCGGACACCAAGCTTTGTCGCCAGCACAAGGTTAAGCGACAACGGAGCGTAACGCGGTCCTGGCGCGGACGGCGCAATTCCCCCACCCTCGGAGCGCGGTTAGGTCTTCTCATTCGGTGTGCCCTCCCCGTGGGGGAGGGGGAAAGTTTTGCATAGGGTGTGGGAATGGATAGGGAAGTAAAAGAGGTTGCGAAATGGGAAATCGCGGGTGATGAATTTAGTCGCCTGCACAAGGTTAAGCGACAACGGAGCGTATCGCGAATAAAAAAAAGCGTAACGCGAATTAAAAAAAGGAGGAATATACTATGCCATTCATCAATGTAAAAACCAACGTCCCCACCGAGGGAAAAGAAGAAAACATCAAGGCGAGCCTCGGAAGCGCCATTACCGCTGTACCGGGTAAAAGTGAAGGCTGGCTCATGGTCGGCATCGAGGACGAGTATAAGCTCTGGTTCAAAGGCTCGGATGCCCCTGCCGCTATGGTTGAGGTAAGTCTCTTCGGCGGTGCTTCCGACAGCGCCCTCAATGATCTCACCGCAAGGATCACTGATATCCTCAACGCCGATCTTGACATCTCCCCCGACAGGATCTATGTATCCTATATGTGTACTGACTACTGGGGCTGGAACGGCAATTTGTTTTAACTCCGAGACGAAGTCAGCAAAGCTGACTTCTGTCTTTAGGTTAGATTATTTCATTCCTGCGACGCTGTTGCAAGTGTGAGCGATTTTTTCATTTCAGTGCGCGGATGTCTTGGCGCAGACGGCGCAATGCCGAGACGCTTTTTTTACTCCGAGGCGAAGTCAGCAAAGCTGACTTCTGTCATTTTATTCGCACTTCTCATTCCTGCGACGAGCAGAAAGCTTGATTCATAGCTTGCATAAACTATAAAAGCAAATAGGGAATGAGAAGTTCAAACCTAAATAAAATACCGCGGATGCCAAGCTTTGTCGCCTGCGGTAGGGCAAGCCCCCACCTTACAGTTAAAACGAATAGGGAAGTAAAAGCTCAAACCCAAATAAAAAATCGCGGACGCCAAACTTTGTCGCCTGCACAAGGTTAAGCGACAACGGAGCGTAACGCGGTCCTGGCGCGGACGGCGCAATTCCCCCACCCTCGGAGCGCGGTTAGGTCTTCTCATTCGGTGTGCCCTCCCCGTGGGGGAGGGGGAGAGTTTTGCATAGGGTGTGGGAATGGATAGGTAAGTAAAAGAGGTTGCGAAATGGGAAATCGCGGGTGATGAATTTAGTCGCCTGCACAAGGTTAAGCGACAACGGAGCGTAACGCGAATAAAAAAACGCGTATCGCGAATTAAAAAAAGGAACAACAAAATGTATATCATCATAACAATAATCATTATTGCTGCGCTGATCGCAGCATTAGTGTATCAAGGTATCCTGGAGAACAAACGGCGCGAGACCGCCATGCAGGATACATATGGAAAAAGGCACCGCATCTCCGATGCACTCGACCGTCTCGAATGGATCAGTCTGCTTTATCAGCTTGAAAAAAAGCATATCCCTGCAAACTCACTGGTCGATGACATAACCTGGAACGATCTTGATATGGACAGCGTGTTCGGGCTTATTGACCATACCGACAGCTTTGCAGGCGAGCAATGCCTCTATTCAAAACTGCACGATCTGTCTGCCGGCAAAGAAGAGATCGAAGAGCTTGAAAGACGTATTTCTCTGACAGACAGTAACGAGACTTTGCGCAGAAGCATCAGGAAAAAGCTCTTTATCCTCGGCAAAACATACGGAGATTATGACCTTCCCATGCTTATTGACCAGCTCGGCACGTACAAACTCAAAAAGCCGTGGGTGTATTACCTCCTCTCGGGAGCACTCATCGCATCGGGCGTGTGCGCAGCAGTTTTCAGAACTCCCCTTACAGTATGTATCCTGCTGGGGATATATATTTTTAATCTTGTCGTCCATATAACGAGGACAGCAAAATTGGATGCGGAAATAAAAGCTCTGTCTGGAGTCGGCAGACTGATCTCAACAGCCATATCCATTGATAAGGAATGTCCCGGGATCGACCCCAAAGCCAGGGAGTACCTTGCTCCTCTGAAAAAAGCCGCAAAAAATGCCATCGCCCTTGAGATAGGACGGCCGCGCAACAACGCCTTCAATGAGTTCAGCCTGATCAGCGCATATATGCTCGGTCCGTTTATGATAGATTTTATCATATATGACAGGATCATTTCAGACCTCTGCGGCAAGCTGCCCGATTGTTTCAAAGCCTACAGATATGTAGGTGAGACCGACTGTGCATTAGCGATCTCATCATTCAGAAAAAGCACGGCGCACTGTGTCCCCGTTTTCACCGAGAACCGCAGTTTCAGCTTTGAGGGCCTGGTCAATCCCCTGCTTGAAAGACCTGTTCCCAATGACCTCACATTCAAAAAAAATATCATCATCACAGGCTCTAACGCCTCGGGCAAATCCACATTTGTAAAATCGGTATCCATAAACCTTATCCTCGGTCAGACCCTGAATACCTGCACCGCAGTCAAAGCCGTCATACCAAGATGCGGTGTCATGACCTCAATGGCAGTACGCGATGATATCATTTCGGGCGAAAGCTACTATATCTGCGAGATAAAATACCTCAAACGCATGATAGATAACTGCTCCGATGATAAACTGATGTTCCTCGCAATCGATGAGATCCTCAAAGGTACCAATAACATCGAAAGGATCGCCGCTTCAAAAGCCGTGATCGACTATCTCTCTGATAAAAACTGTATGCTTATGACAGCGACCCATGATCTCGAACTCGCCGGCGCCTTTCAGGACCGCTGCGATAACTACCACTTCTCCGAGATCATCGACTCCAACGATGTTGTCTTCGATTATATCATCCACGATGGCATCAGTAATTCCAGCAACGCCATAAAACTGCTTGCTGCTATGCACTTCCCCTCGGAAATAATCAATAAGTCTTTTTCTTATCTCCAAGACGGTGTCAGCTAAGCTGACTTCTGTCTTCAGGATCATATTTCTCATTCCTGCAACGAGCAGAAAGCTTGATTCATAGCTTGCATAAACCATAAAAGCAAATGCGGTCCTGGCGCGGACGGCGCAATTCCCCCACCCTCGGAGCGCGGTTAGGTCTTCTCATTCGGTGTGCCCTCCCCGTGGGGGAGGGGGAGAGTTTTGCATAGGGTGTGGGAATGGATAGGGAAGAAAAGCTCAAACCCAAATAAAAAACCGCGGACTCCATACTTTGTCGCCTGCACAAGGTTAAGCGACAACGAAGCGTAACGCGGTCCTGGCGCGGACGGCGCAATTCCCCCACCCTCGGAGCGCGGTTAGGTCTTCTCATTCGGTGTGCCCTCCCCGTGGGGGAGGGGGAGAGTTTTGCATAGGGTGTAGGAATGGATAGGGAAGTAAAAGCTCAAGCCCAAATAAAAAACCGCGGACACCAAGCTTTGTCGCCTGCACAAGGTTAAGCGACAACGGAGCGTAACGCGAATTAAAAAAAAAGCGTAACGCGGATTAAAAAGAAAGGAGGCGAAGATATTGCCCGAAAAGAAAAAAGAAAAGTATATTCAGGCATTTTTCATTGTCTTCGCCGCCTGTGTGATATGTTTTCTTCCGCTTGTGATAGCGGGCGGCGGCCGTTTTTTCTATTACGGAGACTATAACAAACAGCAGATCGTATTTTATACACGCCTGCATGATATGGTGCGCTCGGGGTCTCTTTCCGCGTGGGATACCCTTGCAGACCTCGGCTCTGATACCGTTGCTTCCTATTCATTCTATCTGATAGGCTCGCCTTTCTTCTGGCTGTCAACATTGTTCCCGTCATCGCTGCTCCCGATAGTAATGCCTCTGCTCATCGCATTAAAATCAGGCATTGCAGCTGTCGGAGCCTACGGACTGTCACGCCGCTTCGCAGACAATACTACCGCCTGCCTTGCAGCAGCAGTACTTTTCGGGCTTTCGGGATATAACTCGGCAAATATACTTTTCAACCACTTCCATGATGCCGTCCTCGTTCTGCCCTTTATGTTATGGACGCTTGAACGCCTCGTGAAAGACGGTAAATTCGGGTTCTTCGCCCTGACTGTTGCTCTCGGCGCATTCACCAACTATTACTTCTTCTTCGGACAGGTCATCTTTATCGCACTGTATTTCTTTGTCTCCCTCGCCTGCGGACATTTCAGGCTCACAGGCAGACGTTTTGCTGCTCTCGCCTTTGAAAGCATCATCGGTACCCTGATTGCTGCCGTCCTGCTGCTGCCCTCGGCAGCCGCAGTGGCAAATAACCCCCGTGTCACAGATATGCTCTCCGGTTCCGGACTTGTTCTCTATTCACCTGTATCGACTTACTTTTTCATCCTCAAAAACCTGTTCCTCCTGCCCGATATCACCCTTATCAACAACTTCGGCATGACTTCGGGACAGACGGCAGGATGCTTCGCTTCCTATATTCCTTTCTTTTCGATAGCAGGTGTCATCGCGTATTTCCGCAGCGTCAAGGGCAAAGACCACCTCAAAGTCCTGATCCTTTCCTGCGGAGTTATCTCGCTGATACCTCTGCTCAATCAGTCTTTCTCGTTTTTCAACGCCATGTTCTACGGCCGCTGGTTCTATATGCCTTCACTCATCGCCTGCATTATGACCGCCAAGGCTCTCTCACTTAACGCCGAGGATACCCATGCCCTCAGAAAGAGCTTTGTCCCCTCCGCCACGCTGACTGCCGCCGCTGCCGCCGCATCACTAACCGTGACATTCCTCTCTCAGCAGAAGATCATATCTCTCAGGTTCGAGAATTACGCCTATGCCTATACTCAGGCACTTTTCTCCCTTGCTGCCGCTGCTTTCTTCGGTATGGCGCTATTCTCAAAAGCCATCCCGAAAGAAAAACTCCTCAACAGCCTCACCGCCCGATCCGCCATTTTCGCCGCCCTCGGTATGTGTACCGTTGTATGGTGTTCTTTCATCTTCCGCGGCACCTCCGAAACGGATATAATGATCTCCTCCGAGGATATGCGCGATGCTCCGCACCCTGCCCTCACAAAACAGGATACCTTCTTCCGCACAGCCGCAGAAGCCAATCTCCAGAATATGCCTGTGCTGTGGGGTCTGCCTACGGTAAGATATTTCAACTCCACCGTTGAACCCACGATCACAGAATTCTATAACACCCTCGGCATTGAGCGTACAGTCAAATCCGATTACGAACCTACTTTCTATCCCCTTATGGAGCTGCTGTCCGTGAAGTATTATGCCGACTGTGCCTATTTCGATGAGGACGGCACCGCCCGTCCCCCCGAGAAGTACCTCACAGGTACAAACGAGACATATAAGTCCGTAGGTCAGAAGTACGATATTGATATCTACGAAAACACTGAGTTTCTCCCTATGGGCTTCGCCTTCGACTGCTATACCACACCCTCCGATCTCAGCGGAAGTCCTGCCCTGCTGCGCTGCTTTGCAGCCCTCGAGACCCTCATCCTTACCGATGAACAGGCCGAAAAGTACAAGGATGTCCTCACCCGATACGATGCAGACCTGATCTCCACCGCACCGAGCCGCTATCATGAGGCAGTTGAGAAACTCAGGAGCCGCAGCTGTTCTTCGTTCACTATGGGAGACAGCCGCTTCGATGCCGGGATCACCCTCGATAAGGATTCTCTCGTCTTTTTCTCAGTCCCCTATTCCGAAAACTGGCAGGCAGAAGTCAACGGCGAAAAAGCAGAGATCGTCAAAGCCGACGGCGGCATGATGGCTGTCCTGTGCAGACAAGGCACAAACACCATTACATTTACCTATAATAACAAAATGATCTCCGCAGGTATGATAATAAGTATATCCGCAATGCTCATGCTTACGGTCTATGCCTTCCTGACAGAGATAACCCGCCGAAAGACCACATCCAAACAGAATTGATCATCAGACACTAAAAAAGGGAGACCGAAACTCGGTCTCCCTGATTTTTTATTTCTGAGCCTTATTCATCGTCACCGTCATCGGTGATGTCTTCATCGTCAGGTTCTTCATCCGCAAGAATAGTCTCTCCTGCTTCCTCTGCCTCAGCTTCCGCTTCCTCGGCAGCGAGCTCTTCCTCGGAAGGCTGCTCGATCTGAGTGATCTCCGCATCCTCTTCATGCTCTGCTCTTGTGAATGCAACTACTCTGCTGTCTTCTCCCTGGAGCTTCATCAGACGTACACCCGTGGCATATCTGCCCATGATACGTACATCTGCTGCTCTCAGCCTGATGATGATACCGTCCGAAGAGATCATGATAACATCGTCCTCTTCGTCCACTACCTTTATTCCGCAGACATAGCCCTTTTCTTCGTTAGCCTTGTAGTTCAGCATACCGAAGCCGCCGCGGTTCTGTATGCGGTATGCATCCAAAGCAGTACGTCTTCCGAGACCCTTTTCGGATACCGTCAGCACCGTAGCACCCTCACGTACTCTTGCCATGGAGACTACGTAGTCACCGTCTCTGAGCTTGATGGCCTTTACACCGTGAGCCGATCTCGACATTGCCCTGATCTTCTCTTCCTCAACTCTGATAGCCATACCATTGTGAGTTGCGATCATCAGCTGATCCGAGCCGCTGGTCATACGTACACCGGTGATCTCATCGCCCTCATCCAGACCGATAGCGATAAGTCCGTTCTTGCGCACGTTCTTGTATGCCGAAAGAGGTGTCCTCTTGATCTTGCCGTTCTTCGTCACCATAATGATGAACTTCTCGGGAGAGAAATCTTCCGTCTTTATCATCATGGCGATCTTCTCGTCTTCCTTCAAAGGCAGCAGATTGATGATGTTGCTGCCCCTTGCGTTCTTCGCACCCTCGGGAAGCTCGTAACATTTCAGCCTGTACATGATACCCTTGTTGGAGATAAACAGGATGTGATCGTGAGTCGAGCAGATGTTCATCTCCTCAACGAAATCGTCCTCTCTCTGCTTAACACCCGAAACTCCGCGTCCGCCGCGGTTCTGAGCCTTGTATGCAGCCACGGGAGTACGCTTGATGTAACCTGCATTTGTGTAGGTAACAACGCTCTCCTCAACAGGGATAAGATCCTCGATGTCAACCTCACCGCTTACGTTCTCGATCATAGTGCGGCGCTCGTCACCGAATTTCTTCTGTATCTCCTCAACTTCGGAAATGATGATATCCAGCACTCTCTGATGATTTGCAAGGATGTCTTCAAGATCAGCGATCTTAGCCTCGATCTCAGCCAACTCGTCAAGGATCTTCTGAGTCTCCAGACCTGTCAGACGGCCGAGTATCATGTTGGCGATGTGATCTGCCTGTATCTCCGAAAGTCCGAAACGCGCCATCAGACGCTCCTTGCCTTCGGGGATGTTCTTCGAGGTCTTCATGATCTCGATTACTTCGTCAATATTGTCAAGAGCTATCTTCAGACCGCGCAGGATGTGGTCTCTCTCCTTTGCCTTCTTCAGATCGTACCTTGTACGTCTCTCGATGACTTCTACCTGGAAATCAAGATACTGCTGCAGGCACTCCTTGAGTGTCAGTATCTTCGGCACACCGTTTACCAGTGCCAGCATGATGACACCCACAGTATCCTGAAGCTGAGTATATGAGAACAGCTTGTTTAGCACTACCTCGGGGATAGCATCCTTTTTGAGCTCAATTACGATGCGCATACCCTCTCTGTCAGATTCATCTCTCAGATCGTGTATGCCTTCGACTCTCTTGTCTTTAACAAGGTTTGCAATGGACTCCAGCAGCCTTGCCTTGATGACCATGTAAGGTATCTCGCTAACGATTATGCAGTTCCTGCCCTTGATCTCTTCTATAGAGGTCTTCGAGCGCAGGATTATCTTGCCTCGTCCGGTGCCGTAAGCAGCTCTGATGCCTGCTCTTCCCATGATGATGCCGCCTGTGGGAAAATCGGGTCCCTTGATGCACTCCATCAGTTCGTCGAGAGTGCAGTCGGGGTTTCTGACTAACAGCTTCATTCCCTCAATAACTTCATTCAGATTGTGAGGCGGTATATTTGTAGCCATACCTACCGCGATACCTACCGAACCGTTGCAAAGCAGGTTCGGGAAACGTGAAGGCAGAACTACAGGCTCTTTGAGTCGGTCATCGTAGTTGGACTGGAAATCCACTGTCTCCTTGCCGATGTCCGACAGCATATGCAGAGACATCTTTGACATTCTCGACTCTGTATAACGGTAAGCAGCAGGAGGGTCACCGTCTATGGAACCGAAGTTACCGTGACCGTCCACCATAGGGTATCTCATGGAGAAGCTCTGAGCCAGTCGCACCATTGCATCGTAGACCGAAGCATCACCGTGAGGATGATATTTACCCAGCACGTTACCGACAGTATCCGCACACTTTCTGTAGGGCTTGTCGGGTGCCAGTCCGTTCTCGAACATAGTATAAAGGATACGCCTGTGTACGGGTTTCAGACCGTCCCTTACATCGGGCAGCGCACGGGATACTATTACAGCCATTGAATACTGTAAAAAGCTCTCCTGCATAATGTTATTTACATCAGATCTTATTACTGTTGAATTATCCGCAAACAAACTTTTTATCCTCCCTTTACCGAGCTTCCGCCGTCTTTATGAGCTTTTCTCTTACCGCTTCTGTTTCGTGATCCTTCATGCATCTCTTTGGCAGAACGTATATCGTTGCCCTTTTCACAATGATGATGAACTTGTCGTCCTTCTCCACTGCGTCCAGCATCGGATCATCGAGCTGAAATACCTGCGGAGGTATCTCTCCGGCATCTTCACGCTCATCTTCGGGTATTATCGTTTCTATCTTGAAGCTGTCGTCATACAGAGTAAATTCATACCTGTCATCTTCCAGCATCTTCAATGCTTCCATAAGCGATTTTCTTATATGTCTGTTGTTGTACCAGATCATAAATATCGCCGCTGCGCACACCGACATGAGTACAAAGTTCATTATCTGATGAGAGTAAACTATCTCCGACACCAGAAACCCTATACCCACGATCGCAAAGCCTATGCTTTTTATCACGTTTTTCTTGAACACATACCTTTTCTGAAAGGTGCGGAACCCGTCATCCTCCTCGGGTATGCTCACATCAAACACAAAACTGCAGATGTAAGGCTTGCTCTCCTGCTCTGTATCCTCAGTCTTTTTCAGCTCCTCCAAATGAACTGACCTCCCAATCAAATCAACAATTAATAATTGTTGATTTTATACTTACGTTCGTTTCTTTTTCTGTTCTCGCAGTTATCAGACCCTCATCACGGTTTAACACCGCTCACACCCGATAATCAATAACTATTAACTATTAACTATTAATTATTAATTATCAAACATCCAGATCCTTTACATACTGCGCATTCTTCTCGATGAACTCACGTCTCGGCTGAACCTTGTCACCCATAAGGATGGTGAATATCTCATCTGCCTTGACAGCATCTTCCATAGTCACCTGTAACATTATTCTCGTCTGAGGATCCATAGTTGTCTCCCACAGCTGGAGAGGATCCATCTCACCAAGACCTTTGTATCTCTGAACATCTACTTTGACGTCCTGTCCGTTCTGTATCTCAGAGATGTACTGATCTCTCTCCTCATCCGAGAACGCATATCTTACCTGCTTGCCTCTCGATACCTTGAAAAGCGGAGGCTGAGCGATATATACGTGTCCCTTTGAGATAAGCTCTCTCATATAACGGAAGAAGAAAGTCAGCAACAGTGTACGGATATGAGAACCGTCCACATCGGCATCGGCCATAATGATGACCTTGTCATATCTCAGCTTCTCAATATCGAAATCCTCACCCATAGAGGTACCGAGCGCCGTAACTACGGGCATCAGCTTTTCGTTGCCGTAAACCTTGTCTATACGTACCTTTTCAACATTGAGCATCTTGCCCCACAGAGGAAGGATAGCCTGGAAACGTCTGTCACGTCCTTCTTTTGCGGAACCGCCCGCCGAATCTCCCTCGACGATGTAGATCTCTGTGCTGGAAGGATCCTTCTCAGAGCAGTCAGCAAGTTTACCTGGCAGAGATACACTGTCAAGCGCACTCTTGCGCTTTCTCTCGTTGTCTCTCGCCTTCTTGGCCGCCTCACGCGCCCTCTTTGCCGATACCGACTTCTCAAATATCGCCTGAGCTGCCTCGGGATTTTCCTCGAGATAGTCCATGAATCTCTCATATACTATCTTTTCAACAAAAGGCTTTACCTCGGGATTTCCGAGACGTCCCTTTGTCTGACCCTCAAACTCGCAGTTTGTCAGTTTTACCGAGATGATAGCCGTAAGACCTTCTCTTACATCCTCACCTACCAGCTTTTCGCCGTCTTTCAGCAGACCGAATTTCTTGCCGTACTCGTTGAGAACCTTGGTTATCATATTCCTGAACGCAGTCTCGTGAGTACCGCCGTCAGGAGTATGGATATTGTTTGCAAAGGAAAGAATAACATCGTTGTATGTGTCATTGTACTGAAGGGCTATCTCAGCAAACATATCGCCCTGCATACCCTGGAAGTAGATCACCCTGTCAGAGATCGGGTCAACTCCCCTTGTCTTGTGGATATGCTCAACGAACTCCCTGATACCGCCTACATAATGCAGCGTCTCGGAAACAATGTTATCCCCGTTTCTCAGATCAGAGAATACTATCTTTATTCCTGCATTAAGGAATGCCTGCTCTCTGAGTCTTGTCAGCAGTATGTCATAATCATATACAGTAGATTCGGTGAATATCTGAGGATCAGCCTTGAATTTTACCGAAGTACCTGTCTTCTCTGTCTCTCCGATGATCTTCAGAGGCTCACTGTACTGACCTCTGTCAAATCTCTGGAAGTGTACGTTCTTTCCGTCATAGACAGTAAGCTCCAGCCACTCGGACAAAGCATTTACGACAGATGCACCGACACCGTGCAGACCGCCTGCCACCTTGTATCCGCCGCCGCCGAACTTACCGCCTGCGTGCAGAACAGTATAAACAACAGTCGCCGCAGAGATCTTCTCTGTCGGGTGAATACCTGTTGGGATACCGCGTCCGTTATCGGTTACTCTTATAACATCACCGGGAAGAATATCAACAGTGATCTCTGTACAGTAACCTGCAAGTGCCTCGTCGATAGCGTTGTCAACTATCTCGTAAACAAGGTGATGCAGACCCTTCGGTCCCGTGGAACCGATGTACATACCGGGTCTGATACGAACAGCTTCAAGACCTTCAAGTACCTGGATCTGATTTTCATCGTAATCGACATCGACCTTCGAGATCTCACTCACCTCGACAAGTTCATCTTCCCTCTTGATATCTTCTGACATAAACAAATATCCTCCGTTTTTTTTATCTCCGGGACGGCTCGGATCAAGTCCTCACCTGTCTTTCGGTTTATGCTTTTTATTTATTCATTGACCTTTTCTTCAGCGTCATGCACGCCAGCTGAGAGATATATACCCTTTCTGTCAGCTCTTTGTCAAGCGTCACAATAAAAGACTTGGGCATCTCCTCTGTGCAGTTGATGACTCTTTTCTGTCTGGTTGCATTAGAAAGATAATCCCTTGTATATTTTGATACAGAACTTTTTTCCAGATCAAATATACCTATGATATCTTTCTCATTTACAATAAAATCATTACCCAAATGCAGATACATTTTTTAAACTCCGTAACAAAGCCAGCGAAGCTGACTTCTGTCATTTTATTCACGCTTTTCATTCTTGCAACGAGCATCATGCCCGTTCGTACTTTTTCAAATTAATGCGCGGAAAACTTGTATCATAGCCGTTATCAACTTTCAACTGTCAATTACTTAACAATTTTTCCTCCGCTAATATGATAAAGCTTTCCAGTTTTCTTTTCGGGGATGTTTTCATCACAGCAGGTGATAAATACCTGCATATTATCTATCTTTGAGATAACGAACTCCTGCCTTGAAGGATCAAGCTCACTTAGCACATCATCCAGCAGGAACACGGGAGATTCGTTTGTTTCTTCTGTCAGTATATAAGCCTGAGTAAGCTTCAGTACCAGAGCAATAGACCTGTGCTGTCCCTGCGAGGCAAAATCTCTTGCAGGCAGACCGTCGATAAAAGCATTCAGGTCATCCCTGTGAACCCCTTTGACGGTATATCCCAGCCTGATATCCTCATCTCTGTTTCTTACAAGACATTCCAGATACTCCGAAGCAAGATCACCCCTATAATCTGTCCTGCCTTCAAGATTTTCAAACACCGTTGAACTGTAACTCAGCCCGAGGGTCTCCTTTCCGCCCGAGATCTCCGAGTACAGCTTTGCTGCTCTTTCGGAAAGCTTCTTTGCATAATTATACCTCAGAAGCGTGATGTAAGCTCCCATCTGCGAAAGCTGTATATCCCACACTTCAAGTTCGTCCTTGTCCGAGCGTCCGAAAGCAATATTTTTCAGCAGTGAATTTCTCTGCTCCAATATCTGATCGTATTTGTCAGTAACTACTTTGTATGAATTCTTTATCTGTGCCGCCGACAGATCAAGAAACTGTCTTCTCTTTTCGGGAGAACCCTTTGAAAGCTCCAGATCTTCGGGAGTGAACACCACACAGTCAAGTCCGCCGAACAGCTTTGACGGAGCTTTCACTTTTACTCCGTTCAGCAGACAGCTCTTGTCCTTGACGTAGGGTTTTACCATATTGAAATTTACAGTCTGTTCCCTGCGCTGATCCTTGAATTTCAGTTCGATATTCATCAGTTCTCCGCCGATGTCTATCATATCCTTATCCTTGGTATTCCTGAAACTTCTCACACCTGTGCAGAGCCATATCGCCTCGATCAGGTTCGTCTTTCCCTGCGCATTGTCTCCGCAGAAAATATTGAGCTTCGGATGCGGCGAAATATTTATATCTTTCAGATTTTTAAATCCGTTGATGCTTACAGAAGTAATAATCATTTTATTATTCTATAATAAATTCCATACCAAGCTCGTCGATCTGAACTTTATCACCGGGGCGCAGTTTCTTTCCGCGCATGGTGCAGACTTCACCGTTCACCTTGATCCTGCCCTCGGCAACTATTTCCTTGCCGATGCCGCCTGTCTCGACTGTTCCTGCAAATTTCAGGAACGAATCCAGCTTGATAAACTCGGTACTGATCTTTATTTTTTCTGTCTTATACTTCATATCAGCCTTTCAAACCTCTCTGCTGCCTGTCCATATCCTCAATGACGATATCGTATATCTCACCAAGCTTTGAACAGTACTCCAGCACGAGCCAGGGCTCATTTGTATGATAATGAAGCTTTATCAGATCATCGTCACCGACAACCAGCAGGCAGTCGCCTTTGAAATTATCGGTTATATAATCGTTGATCTCATCCTCATCCAGACCCTCACCGTCAATAAGCAGCTGGGTGTCATATCTGTACTCCAACATCTTTTTAACTCCGATCCGAAGTCAGTTAATCTGACTTCTGTCTTTAATTATTCGCTTATTCTTCCTGCAACACCGTTGCAGGTGTGAGCATCGTCTTTACTTTTATTACTGCGTCAACTGCACTCCGTTAAGCGACAACGGAGCGTATCGCGATCATAAATAATTACTCTCTTGCCAGTCTTACGGGCAGAGTCAGGAAAGTAAAACTGTCACCTTCAAGAGGTACTATCTTCATAGGCAGCAGACTTCCACTCATCATGAGCTTTACCTTATCGTCACTGATCTTTGTAAGCGGATCAAGAAGATACTTGCACTTGAAACCGATCTCGATAACAGGACCTGTCATATCAGCACTGATCTCGTCCTGGATCTTGCCCAGAGCAGTCGAGCACTTTATCTTGATAAGACCGTTCTCAAAATAGCATCTTACAGGGCTCGGAGTTCTCTCGCTTATCAGCAGCAGAGCTCTTTCAAGTGTGGATATGAGCTCTCTTCTGTCAACGATAACTTCCGTATTGCAGTTTTTCGGGATAGCACTCTTGTACGGATGAAACTCACCTTCGATAAGTCTCGAATATACAAGATATCCGTTTATCTCAAAAATAATATGCTTGTTGGATACGAAAATATCGCAGCTGTCTTCGTCATTGTCGCTCAGAAGTCTCGATACCTCAGCCAGTGTCTTTGAAGGCACTATGAATTTCTTGTCTTCTTCGGTCTTGATCTTCTCTGTTCTTACCGCAAGTCTGAAACCGTCTATAGCCACAAGATTGAACACGCCCTTCTCTATCTCAAAGAGCTCGCCTTTCAGCACAGGGTTCATATCAGATACCGATACTGCAAATATCGTCTGATTTATCATGTTCTTGAACATGGGCTGCGGAACTGTCAGCTTCTCGCAGTTTTTCTTGTCGGGAAGATCGGGATATTCGTCAGCTGCCTGAGCTGCCATGTTGTATACTACTGCTCCGCTGGAAATAGTTACCTGATAGTTGTTGTTTATCTCAAGCAGGATCTCTTCCGCAGGCATCTTCTTTATCATCTCGGCAAACAGCTTCGCATTGATGATGAATTCTCCGCTGTCATCAGATCTTACTGCCACCGATGTCCTTATACCGATCTCAAGATCGTAACCGGTAAGCTCCAGCAGTGAACCTTCAAGCTTGAATTTCATTCCTTCAAGTGACGGCATCGAGCTCCTTTCGGATATAGCCTTCGATACGTTGACTATCGCATCGTACAGTCTGAGCTTGTTGCATACTATCTTCATTACGATCTTCCTTTCGGTTTTTGTTAACACTCGGTTTTTGACCTTCCGCTCAGTGATAACATATAATAGCTTTATTTATTTAGTTATATTAGTAGAGACTTTGAAAACACCAATAACTCAAAATATATGCGAATTTATGGGATTTAATCAACATGATTTATTAACATCCCGTGTTGAAATAATTTTGACGTAAGTTGATATTTTTTCGCTGTTGAAACTGTTGAAACTTTGTGAATGGATTTTTTAAACATTCTTGAAAATCAGTTGATATTTTCCGATTCGGTATTTATCCCTGTATAGTAATAAGCTATTGTGGAAAACCCTTTTAAAAAAGGGTTATTCCCCAAACCCCTTTCCTAAAACTTCTAATTCTTTTTGGGGCAAGGGGTATGAGTTTTCAAAAATGAATAAAAGTCCTACATTAAGCTGTATATCGCACATAGACACCCCTTGCCCCAAAAAGCACTAAAAGTCTTTGGGAGGGGGCTCGGGGGATGACCTTTCTTCAGAAAGGTCTCACCCGATAATTTACTGTTATGCAGAAATAAAATATCGGGTCGGGAGATATCAATTGTTTTTAAGATTTTTTATAAGATCCTCTACAACTTGTCTGAGGTCGGAGTTCTTATCCATAGTTTCGGTTATCTTCTGATAATGGATAGTCATAGTAGAATGGTTCTTACCGAGCACATCGCCTATCTGGATATAAGTCATACCCTTTACTTCTTTCAGAATATAGATAGCGACTTTTCTTGCGAGGGAGATATTTTTGCTTCTGTTGGTAGATTTGATATCCTCGGGAGAGATCTGGAAGGCATTAGCTACCTCGGTGATTATTCTGTCCACAGTTATCTCCTGGGGATGGTTCTGGATCATTATTTCCTTTACTACCTTCTGAGCCATAGCCATTGAGGGCATTTCTCTTGTAAACTCGGTAAGGCCCTTCATTTTATTGACGGTACCTTCCAGCTGACGGATATTGGTCTTTATCCTTTCAGCTATGTATCTTGAGATGTTATCACCCAGCTGCAGACCGAGAAGTTCGGCTTTGCGCTTTACGATAGCCATTCTTGTTTCAAAATCTGGCGGCTGGATATCCACCTGCACACCGAGGGCAAATCTTGACCTGATGCGGTTTTCGAGTGTATTCATTTTTGAAGGAGCGATATCTGCTGTCAGCACGATCTGCTTTCTTGCGTTGTAGAGATCATTGAAGGTATGGAAAAACTCCTGCTGAGCAGTTTCCTTGCCTGCAAGGAACTGAATGTCATCAACGAGCAGAAAATCAGCACCTCTGTACTTGTTATGGAACTCGGTGGTGTTCTTTTTTCCTATAGCCTCAATAAGCTCATTGAGGAAGTTCTCTCCGGTGGTATAGATGATCTTGATATCGGGGTTCTTTTTTCTTACCTCATTTTCGATAGCCTTCATAAGGTGAGTTTTACCGAGACCCGAATCACCGTAGATGAACAGAGGGTTGAAAGTCTGGTTGGTGTTGATGGTGCCGCTTACCTCGCTTGTACCTGCAACAGCCGTAGAAAAAGCATAAGCGAGCTCATTCGACTTTCCCTTTACGAAATTCTCGAAAGTGAGATCGTCGAACTTGCTCGGGTCATCGGAGACTGTGCTCTCCTCTGCCTCGTTTTCTTCTTCAGCTTTTGAACGGATGAGCAGTTCCACTTTGACCGGGAAACCCATAACGTTCTCAAAGCCGTCCGAAAGCAGCTGAGAGTAGTGAGTCATTATGATATTCTTGGTAAAATCGCTGTCAGTCAGCAGAGTGACCGTGCTGCCCTCCATACTGTGGGGCTCGAGCTTTTTTATCCATTTATCCAGTGCGATCGAGCTAATTTTGTCAGTGTCATTTTCGCAGTATCTGATCACCATATCAAATACTTCCCTGAGCGAATCCATTAATATATTTTCCCCTTTCAAGGCCTGTCGGCAGAACATTTCCGAAGACCAAAACATCGCATTAAAAAGGCTTTGCCCAAAAATAGGGCATAATACTCAATTCTATTTGATTATACCATATTTCAAAAAAAATTTCAAGTATAAAGGCCCTATTTATTATATAATTATAATAGTGTACCAAAACCCCTGTTTTCATTAAAATGATACACTATATAGATATTTCTGTATATGTTCTGTCTATATGTAGATATGCCCTTTTGTTTGGTAACAAAAATTTAAGAAAGATACTTTAATGTGAGCCATATCGGGCGAATATTCGCTAAATCACAGATAAAATAATTATAAAAAAATTATGAACAGTATTGACAAATACTTATGTTTTCGGTTATAATAGATTATTGCAAGGGCAGATTGTCTGATGAAGTCGGACTCCCCGTCTGTCCCGTTCCAGTTTGTCCCCGTTATATATGTGTATCAGGGGGCTGTTTTGAAGGGAGGAAAAGTAAGTATGAAAAGAACATACCAGCCTAAGAAGCTCCAGAGAAAGAAAGTTCACGGATTTATGAAGAGAATGGCTACCAAGAACGGCAGAAAGGTTTTGGCTCGCAGACGTGCCAAGGGCAGAGCAAGACTCAGCTATTGATCATCGTGACTATAGACCATATACCGTTCAGCATATCTGAACAGGTATAGGGTCTTTATCTTTTTTTGAAGTCTTTTTGTCTAACAAACGCCGCAGGGAGCAGATCGTATGCTTTTTACAGAAACAGTAAAAGATAACAGGATATTCCTGAGATGCTTCCGCAGCGGCAGCTATGTGTGCTGCGGCTTTCTCACCGTGTATTTCAGAAAGAATGACCTGCCTTTCAACAGGTTCGGTGTCTCGGTGAGCAAGAAGAACGGCGGCGCAGTCGAAAGAAACCGTATCAAACGGATATTCAGAGCAGCCTACAGAGAGTGCGAAACTTCCCTCCCAATAGGCTATGATCTCATCTTTGCCGCAAGGAACGATGCCTGCGAGAAGTCTTCAAAGGATGCCGCGGCATTTATCAGAAAAAAACTCGTTACGGCTATGAATAATACCGATACCAGAAAGAAAAAGCCGTCAAAAAACGAACAGGTAAAAAAATGAAGTATGTGCTGATGCTCCCGATATTGTTCTATCGGAAATTTATTAGTCCCCTGTTCCCTTCAAGATGTAAGTATTATCCCTGCTGCTCCTCTTATTCGCTGGAAGCCTATAAGCGCCACGGAGCGGTAAAGGGTACCGTGCTCACTGTGTGGAGACTGCTGAGATGCAATCCCTGGAGCCTTGGAGGGGTGGACTATGTCCCCGAAGAGTATCACCTGTTCGGTAAGATAAGAAATAATAAGAAAAGTATGAGAAAGAGACAGGGAAAAGCCCCTGAAAAAGAGGTATAAAATATGTTTAGTCTGTTCGCAACACCGCTTGGCTGGCTGATGAAAGGCTGCTATAAGCTCATCGGCAATTACGGCCTTGCTTTGCTTTTGTTTACATTTATCACCCGTGTGCTGATGCTCCCTCTCAGTATCAAACAGCAGAAGAGTACGGCTCGTATGTCCATGCTGGCACCGGAACTTGAGAAGTTAAAGAAAAAATATGCTAAAAATCAACAGAAACTGAATGAGGAAACTATGGCGCTCTATCAGCGTGAAGGCGTAAACCCCATGGCAAGCTGCCTTCCCCTGCTGATCTCCATGCTCATACTCTTCTCGATGATCCCCGTTATCTACGGACCTCTCACCTATGTGTCCAACCTCGATAAGGACAGCATCGAAAAGTCAAACAATACCATCAGCGAGATCGCTATAATCTCTAAGGATATGAACGCCGCAGGTACTTCTATGGCTGAGCTCCTCGAGGAAAACGGCGGAGATTACGATAAGGTAAAAGCTATCGTTACCGACAGCGAAAACAAGGATTATAAGAATACCTATAAGCTCATCGGATATGATTCCGATACCAAGCAGTCCGAAAAAGACGATAAGGAAAAAATCTGGAACGAGATCGTCGAGATCTTCAAGAAGCATCCCGATATCGACCAGTTCGTTTCAAACGGTAAGTATATCTCCCAGAGCCTTGTTATTTCCCGTCCCGAGCTCACAACCTTCGATTTCGTGGACGAATCCAAGGAAGATGCAAAGTATCAGGATATCCTTCCTGCTGATGTTGCACAGTATGCCAAGGACTTCAAATATGAGTTCTTCGGCCTCTCCCTCGGCGAGATCCCTACTTTCAAGAGCGCACTTGCGATCATCCCTATCCTTTCGTTTATCCTCCAGATCGCAGTAACACTCGTTTCTACCCACTTCAGCAAGAAGAACGGCTCAAATGCAATGGGCGGCGGCTTCAAGGCAATGATGCTTATCCTGCCCCTCTTCTCCCTCTGGATCGCATTTGAGTATCCCGCAGGTCTCGGTCTGTACTGGATCTATTCTTCGTTCTTTGCCCTGATACAGACAGTATTCCTCAATATCATCTATAACCCCGAGCACGTTAAGGAGCTCGTTCAGAAGGATATCGAAAAGCAGAAGGAACGCCGCAAGAGCGGTAAGAAGTCCTTTATGGAGAGAGCTATCGAAATGCAGAATGAGCAGAGAGGCATCTCCCCTGCCAAGAGCGCAGACGATACATCCGATGACGATGACGACGATGATGACGATTCGGAGAAGAAACTCTCCAAGAAAGAGCTCAGAGAGATCCAGCGTAAGAAGCTCAACGAAGCAAGAAAAAGAATGGCGGAAAAATACGGCGACGAATATACGGAAGAGTAATAGTTTCAGAATTGGTTCCGCCTGAAAATAGAAAGGAATGATCAAGTGTGAAGAAAATTTTTACCGCTGCCACCATCGAAGAAGCAAAACAGGCAGCCTGCACCGAGTTCGGCGCAAGTGAGAGCGAGATCAGGTTTACCGTACTCGAAGAGCCTAAAAAGAGCCTCTTCGGTAAGCTCAAAGTCGAGGCTAAAGTCGAGGCTGAGTATGAATTCGTTACCTCGACCGCTGCAGTAACAACAGAAGTTTCCGGGATTTCCGAAAGCACAGCAGATACAACTGCTGCTTCCGAGACCGCTAAGTCGGTATCCGATCCCGTAAAGGCTCAGAACGCAAAGAACTATATGCTCAGCCTTATCAAGGCTATGGGCATCGAGAATGCAGAGATCACCGTTACCGATACCGAGAACGGCGCAATGTTCGAGATCAAGGCCGAGGGCTTCGATGAGCTTATCGGAAAGAAGGGCGAGCTGCTCGATGCTTTCCAGTATCTCGCTTCCCTCGTCTGCAATAAGATCGACAGAGATTATTTCAGAGTTTCCACCGACTGCAACGGCTTCAGAGACCGCAGAAAGACCCAGCTTGAAGAGCTGGCAAGAAAGATCTCCGCTAACGTTAAGAAGAACGGCAGAAGCTCCGCTCTTGAGCCTATGAATCCCTATGAGAGACGCATCATCCATGCTGCTGTCTCTGAGATCGAGGGCGTTACTTCACGCTCTACCGGTGAGGAACCTTTCAGAAAGGTTATCATCAGCTCAACCGAGAGAAGACCCAGAAACAATGATTTCCGCGGCGGTAAGGGCGGAAGAAAGGGCAACGGCGGCAGACGTAATGACAGAAAGCCCCGCGCTCATTACGATATCACCACCAGTTTTGAAAAAGACTATAAGAGACCCAAGCCCGAGGATAACCTCAACGCCGGTCTCTACGGTAAGATCGAGTTTTGATTTCAAAAGAAGCTGTTGTATTGAACCGCTCCAGTAAAAACGTACAATGACAAAAAAGTCCTCCTATGGTATAATAGAAACCATAGGAGGTTTTTGTTATGGCAAGAAGTTACACACACATACAAGAGTATGAAA
>Ga0310786_10000577_pt1 | contig 59426 bp, 33 predicted proteins | sample AusTroGonzalo_MG_FD_203881 | JGI IMG/M metagenome (GOLD analysis project Ga0310786, IMG submission 203881) | Bovine rumen microbial communities from tropical cattle in Woodstock, Queensland, Australia - Gonzalo_03 (v2) (version 2) | ecosystem: Host-associated > Mammals > Digestive system >...
CGGCGATAACATCGTGAATCCTGTGTTCACAGGTGTGACCATTGACAAGGACGCTTCGACGGAAGTCTCATTCGACGGTGGTAAGTTCGTGGGTATCTACAACCCTGTGACTTACAATACGGAGACCAAGAGCATCCTGTTCGTAGGAGTCGATGAGGAGACTAACGAAAGTAAGCTCTACTGGCCGAATCCTGCTGATGCAGAGCATCCTGTCGTCATCAACGCTTTCCGCGCATACTTCGATGTGGCCGATGGTAGCAAGATCCGCTCCTTCCGTCTGAACTTGGGCGAGAACGGTGGCGAGGCCACGGGAATCCTTTCAATGGATAATGGACAATTGAGAATGGAGAATGACAGCTGGTACTCTGTGGACGGCCGCAAGCTCCTGAATGCCCCGAAGCGTAAGGGTGTGTACATCCACAACGGAGTCAAGGTCACGATTAAGTGAGAATAAAGCAGAGCTCGCTCATGCTTTATCGAGCGTGAGTGAGCTCGAGCTTCTGCTCAAGGTCGTGATTAAGTGAGACCACGAATTAAACGAATTGAACGAATTTAATAAGATAAGACAATGAATAAGAAAGTTTATCAAGTACCGAGCATGACGGTCAAAAATCTCTTCATGCAGAGTCTGCTTCAAGATTCTATCCAGAATAATGCAGGTATTAATGATACTCCTCAGGCTGGCGACGGCACCGGTCCCTCTAATCCCCGTAGCCGCCATTTTAGCGTATGGGATGATGATGCGGACTGGGATAACTAAAATGTCACACGGATCTCACTGATCCCACAGATTATAGCGGGCGAACCACCACCATGGTTCGCCCGTATTTTTTATGAACACTAATTGCCACAAATTGCCACAAATATTTTGTTTAATTAGTGGGTTGAAATTCGTGGAAATTCGTGTTGAAGAAAGGATTTCGGTATTTTCGGAGGTTTTTAACAAAAAGATTTCTGTATTTTCGGAGGTTTTTGGCAAAAACATTTGCGTAAATCAAATATTATAACTATCTTTGCCGCGCAAAATTGATAAAGCAAATGCTCATGGAACGAATATTCAAACGAAAGCTTTACGACCGTCTTCTTGAATGGAAGCGTGTCCAGAACGGTAAGTCGGCCATCATGATAGAAGGTGCACGACGTGTCGGCAAGTCAACACTTGTCGAGCAGTTCGCAAAGAACGAATACGAGTCCTACATCCTCATAGACTTCAATGAAGCATCTGATGAGGTGAAGTTCCTGTTTGATAACCTCATGAACAAGGATTATATATTCCTCCAGTTGCAGGCACTCTATAATGTGGTGTTGAAGGAGCGTAAGTCGGTCATTATATTCGATGAAGTGCAGAAGTGCCCCTTGGCCCGGCAAGCCATTAAGTATCTGGTGAAGGATGGGCGCTATGACTATATAGAGACAGGTTCCCTCATCAGCATCAAGAAGAACACAAAGGGCATTACCATTCCCAGTGAGGAAGAACGTGTCACACTCTATCCGATGGACTATGAGGAGTTCCGTTGGGCTTTGGGCGATGAGGCTACGGTTCCTCTGCTTCGCACTTTCTATGACAGACGCTTGCCTTTGGATAAAGCCCACCGCGACAAGATGCGTGACTTCCGGCTGTATATGTTGGTAGGCGGTATGCCACAAGCTGTGAAAACCTATATTGAGACCAACAATTTCAGTCTGGTTGACCATACCAAACGCAGTATTATCAATGTCTATCGAGACGACTTCCAGAAACTCGACCCGTCTGGGCGGCTCGAAACACTGTTCATGGAAATCCCCTCTCAGCTTAGCCAGACCAATAACCGCTATAAGCCCTATGCTGTATTGGGCGAGATGGACGATGACAAACTGCTGGAACTCTTGAAAGACCTGGAAGATAGCAAGACAACATTGTTCTCCTATCATTCTAACGACCCCAGCGTTGGCATGTCGCTGACCAAGGATATTTCCAAGTTCAAGATTTTCTGTGCAGACACGGGACTGTTCGTCACTCTTACATTCTGGGACAAGGACCACACCGAGAATATCATCTATCAGAAACTGTTGAACGACAAGCTCAACACCAATTTGGGATATGTCTATGAGAACATCATAGCGCAGGTACTTGCTGCTTCTGGTAATAAACTGTTCTATTACACCTGGCCCAAGGACAAAACTCATAATTATGAGATAGACTTCCTGTTGTCACGAGGTGCCAAGCTTCATCCGATAGAAGTCAAGTCTTCTGGTTACAAGACTCACAAGTCGCTGGATGTGTTCTGCGAGAAGTATTCCCACGTCGTCGAACGGCGATACCTCATATACACAAAAGATTTGAAGAGGGACATGGATACATTGTTGCTCCCGGTGTACATGACTCCATTCCTATAGACTTGTTCTGAACACAAATTACCACTAATTGCCACAAATTACTCACAAATTATTCATAAATTAATGGTTAATTCATGGGTAATTCGAGGAAATTCGTGTTAAAAGGAAGCCATTCCCATTCAGGCGGATTTTCAAATCCGACACAACGGGAATAATGGGAAAGAAATTTGCATAATTGACATAATTTTTCTTCTGTATGTCTCTTATGGCAAGAATAATTACGTGTATTATGATAATTTCTTTCCTTACAGTTACAAAGACACCAAAAAGCCATTCTAACACGACTTCCTTCTTCCGATTCGCAGAATGGTTGCTTCCTGTAGTCTGATGCGAAAGAAACGTTAAAAGTTTTCCGCGCCACAGCAATTTTTTCACTCTTCATTCTTCACTCTTCACTTTTCTTCGTAACTTTGCACGCGATTTGCGCCTGCTAAGGTGGCATTGAACTTTAACGAATGAGATATCAACCATATTTTTCAATTAAAATAATGTTTATGAAACAAAAACAACTAAACAAAAACACGACGCGGACGGCTCAAAGCCCCCGCACCGTGACGGGCAGGCTATTGCTCCTGATCCTGCTTTTGTTCACCTGCGTATGGGGGGCAAGGGCAGAAACACTCACCGTGTATGACGGGACTACGACAAGCGACTATGTCCCTGCGCACATTTACTATTTTGATGAGTTCACCAGAAGCCAGTTCGTCATCCCTGCTACTGACTTGGAAGAACTTGGAGAAGGTGCTGTTATTAGCCAAATCACTTTCTATGCAGATCAAGCTTATCCTGCATCCGGAAAGACCCCAGCTTCTGTCGTGGTTTATCTTAAGGAAGTGGATTACACCTCCATCAGTGCATTTGAAGCTACTGAAAGCTGCACCACTGTTTTTACGGGCACTCTTGCCACTGCTGGCGATAATAATGTGATGACCATTGCCTTTGATACTCCTTACACTTACAACGGCGGTAACTTGCTCATTGGCATTGAGAATACGGTAGATGCCTCATGGCAACATGTTTATTTCTATGGTCAAACCGTGAATGGTGCTTCTGTTGCTAATCATAACAGCGAAAGCCTTTCTAATGTTCAAGCCACACAGCACAACTTCATCCCCAAGACCACATTTACCTATGAGGCAGTTGCCAACTTCTGCGCCATGCCGGCCAACCTCCACGTTGTCGGAGAAATCGGCCCACGTAGCGTCACTGTGGGTTGGGATACCGCAGCAGGCGATATGTTTGAATATGCCATGGTAGAGGGCCACAATATTGATCCTACAACTGTGACATACGCAGGCACGATTTCTACTGGTGAGAAGAGCTGGAACGATTTGACTCCTGACAACGACTATACCGTTGTTATCCGCAGGAAATGCGATGACAACAACTTTAGCCAAGCTGCCGTTTTGGAAATCCACACTGCTGTGGCTTGCCCGGCACCAACCGGATTTTCCGTCAGCGACTTAGCTACCCACGGCGCCACCTTTACATGGACGGGCTTCTCCGATAGTTACGTCCTTATGGTGGGTGAACCTACAACGCCAGGCACGGTGTTCAATGCCAACTTCGAATCAGGCGACTTGAGCGGACTGGGTACCATCACCAACGATGCAACCTATCCTTGGGTTATTACTACCACCAAGAACCATACAGAAGGCGGCTCTTATAGCATGAAGAGCAGCAATGAGGGGAAAAACAGCACAACATCATCTATCGAAGTCAGAGTGAACCTCGCCAGCGATGGCACATTAAGCTTCTATTGCTGGGCTTCTTGTGAAAGCGCCTCCAGTGTATGGGACTACGGTGCTTTCTACATCGACGGCGAAGAGCAAGATAAATTCCTACATGTTAATGATTGGGTTAACAAAACATATAGTTTAACCGCTGGTCAGCACACGCTTAAATGGACTTACTTAAAAGACACTTCTGCTGCAGGCAATGACGACTGCTTCTATGTGGATGATATTACCATTACGGGTCTTGTTCCTTCAACGTGGAGCGAATACACGGCCAACACCAATGCCATCACCATCAACGACCTTCGTGCCAATTCCTATTATTTCGCTAAAGTGAAAGGCAACTGCGGCGACGACGGTTATAGCCAAGAAAGCGATCTGATTGGCTTCACCACTTTGGAAAGCTGCCCAACACCCTCCGACCTCACCGTTGATGAAAACAGCATCACAGCCCACGGAGCCTCGCTCAGCTGGACGGGCGACAACGACAGCTACAACATCATGTTGGGCGAAAGGACATACCTTGTCAATGCCGACTTCGAGACAAGCGACTTCAGCCAAGCCGCCTTCACAAACAGCACAGGTGACCTCGCTTGGATCGTGGTGGCAAACACCCACAGCGGTGCCTATTGCGCCATGAGTGCTACGGGTCAAAACAATGCGACTTCCGCATTGGAACTCTCAGTGACGTTGGAGCACGCTCAAACCCTTACTTTCTCGGCAAAGGTTTCCTCGGAAAGCGAATATGACGAGGCATATTTCTCCATTGATGGTGTCAACAAGATTAACGGTATCTCAGGCTCTGGCAATTGGATTGATTACGAATATCCTCTCGCTGCAGGCACCCACACTTTAAGATGGTATTACACCAAGGACAGCAGCATGGCCAGCAACGACGACTGCTTCTATGTCGATGACATCAAGATTACCGGTGAGCCTAATGTATTGGCTACATATACTTCCGACACCAAAAGCTACAACCTCACCGGCTTGCAGGGTGAAACCACCTACAATGTCCAGGTGCAGGGCGTATGCGACGGAGACCTCACCGGCTGGAGCAATGCTGTAAGCTTCACAACTCTGATGTCTTGCCCGGCTCCTACAGACCTCACCGCCGGCACTCCTGGTGTACACAGTGTTGAACTGAGCTGGACGGAAAACGGTGAAGCTACGCAGTGGCAGATTTGCGTCAATGGCGATGAAGAGCATCTGATGGATGTGACTACCAATCCTTATACCTTGACGGGTTTGGATGCAGGCACAGAATTCACAGCCAAGGTGCGCGCCTACTGCGATGAGACCGACCAGAGCATCTGGAGTAACACTGTGACCTTCACTACCGAAGTAAGCTGCCCGACTCCAACTATCACGAGTATCACTGCTGACAATTATACTGCTACCATCATCACCGACAGTGAGGCAGACAACTTCAACGTGAGATATAGGCAAGAAGGCGAAACCACATGGCAAACAACCAACAGCCTTACACTTACCGGTTTGAATCCTGAGACCACTTACGAAGTGCAGGTGCAAGCCAACTGCGGTGATGAAGACGGCATGAGCGCATGGAGCGACATTATGACGTTCACTACCGACGTGGCATGCCCGGCTCCGAGCAGTGTGGTGGCCAGCAACCTGACACAGAACTCGGCTGATATCAGCTGGAATGGAAATGCCGAGAGCTATACGGTGCAGTATAGACCGGCAACCGTCAGCGGTTCAACACAGACAGAACTCTTCACCGAAGGTTTTGAGAACGACCTTGCTGGTTGGACCACTTTCGCCCTCGGCTACTCCAGTGATTTAACTAATTGGCAGACGTATGACGCTACCAATTTGGGTAGTGATTATAATAACACCAATCATGGTGGCAGCTATGTCGCTCGTTCAAAGAGTTACGCTGGTTCTTCCGTTGGTGATGTCACTGTCGATAACTGGCTCATATCGCCGCAAATGACGATAGGAGACGGCATGACGTTGTGGGTGTCTGACGATGGTAAGTGGCATGAACATATTGAGGTGAGGGTCTGCACTGCGCCAACCTTCTCTGAATCGACTCTCACTACTGACTTTGCGTTGGTAGATGTCCTTGCCGATGCTGAAAAGGCATGGACTCAAAGAACAGTTGACTTGAGTGCATACGCCGGACAAACAGGCTACATCGCCATCCGCAATAACGATACAGGAAAAGACTTTATCTGTATCGACGACATCGTAGTTTATCAGACTGTCAACAGCTACTCTTACGGAACTGAGAGCACGCTTACCACTACAGAAAATTCCTGCCAGCTTACTGGCTTGACTGCTGAAACGCTCTACGAAGTTCAGGTGCAGGCCGACTACGGCAGTGAAGGCACCAGTCTATGGAGTACAATCTATTTCACCACACCTGATGCTTGTGGCGCCCCGACAGACCTCGTCTCTTCCAATGTCACCTCTACCACGGCTACATTAGGCTGGGCCAACACCCAGGAGAGCTACAACCTGCGTTACAGAAAAGTGTATTTCTATGAGGACTTTGAGAGTGAAACCCTGCCAACAGGCTGGACCACCATCGATGCCAACAACGACGGCAACACTTGGGGCATAGGCTTTGCCACTGCCCATGGCGGTCACAATGGAGCTTATAACCTCAGCTACATTTATAACACGGATGGTACGACACCTAACGATTATTTAGTGTCGCCACAACTTGACCTGCAAGGCACACTGAGGGTCTGGCTGAGCGGTTACGGTACTGAAAGATACGAGGAGAATTTTGCTATCTATGTATCGACCAATGGTAATTCGGCCTCTGACTTCACCACCACTTTGGTTGGCGAAACCACCACAACAAATGGATATGTGGAATACACTGCCGACTTGAGCAGCTATGCCGGACAAAAAGGCTACATTGCCATCCGTCACTTCAACTGCACAGATCAATACTATCTGTATGTTGACGACTTCGGACTCTATGGTAGTGAAGACTGGATAACGGCTACTTCCGACGAAGCTACAATGTCGCTCGATAATCTGACTCCTGCAATAGGATATGAATGGCAAGTGCAAGGCGTGAACTGCAGCGGCGAAGGTAGCACCACCGAATGGAGCGAAGTGAGCACCTTCACCACGCTCGTCAGTCTGGAACTTGCCGATGACGATTCAGAGAAGCCTGAAGGCGAGAAGAACAGCGACCTTATCGGTGCGAACGCAAACAAAAAGGCAGATGTTTCCATATCAGACCGCACGCTGTGGAAGGATGAATGTTGGAACACATTGTGTCTGCCGTTCAGCATGACTGCTGAACAGGTTACAGCACAGTTGGCACCCGATGAACTGAAGGAACTCGACACTACTACCCCGAACGAAGGCCATGTGACAGGTGTGGAAGGCAGCACACTCTACTTGAACTTCAAGGATTCAGAGAATGGCATTGTCGCGGGCGTACCTTATATTATTAGATGGGCTAGTACAACGCCTAATTACGTGGATAATCCTGTGTTCAAAGGTGTGACCATCGTTAACGGTGCCCCGACGGTAGTTGAGAGTACTGACCATAAGGTAATCTTCAAGGGCAATTATACTCCAGTGTCTTTCAGCACTGAGACCCCGAGCATCCTCTTCGTAGGCGGTAATAATACGCTGTATTATCCTCAGCCTGCAAATGCAGGGCAACCTGTCGTCATCGGTGCCTTCCGCGCCTACTTCCAGCTGGAGGATCCTACCGCTGTCCGCTCCTTCAGCCTGAACTTCGGAGATAACAGCAAATCTAATGGTATTATGACCATGAGTTACACGAAGAAGGCTGAGGGCTGGTACACTCTCGACGGCCGCAAGCTCCTGAACGCTCCGAAGCGTAAGGGCCTGTACATCCACAACGGAGTCAAGGTCACGATTAAGTGAAGCCTCACCCCCTAATCCCCTCCCTTCAAGGGGAGGGGCAGGGGTGGGCCTCTAACTTGTTGTTAGTGATAATATACAGACCCCACCCCGCCCTTCGGGCACCCCTCCCCTTGAAGGGAGGGGAGTGGCTGCGCCAGCGGAAAAACTCCTTTACTCCTCAACTCCTTAGAAAAAACATAAAAACAGCAATAACCATGAATAATCATTACGACCAAGGCTTCACGTCGTCAAGGACGGCAACAAGCAAAGTTTCAGCGATTATGAGAAAACTATTTGCTCTTCTATTACTCTGCCTGTCAAGCACAGTGATGTTTGCACAGGATCTCCACTACACGGTCAGTACCGATGGGTGCGCAAGTACTAATACGATTATGACCGGCTTGATGTACATTGACTATGTGGAACAAAAAAACGACAACCTTGAGATTGGTGTGTTCGACCAGGACGGCATCTGCCGCGGTGCTAAGCGGCCCGTCTACAGGGCTCAAACAGACCAATATATTTACTCGATTATAATCCATGGCAATGATGGATTTGCATACCCCACTTTCAAGATATACGACCATGAAACCGGGACTGAGTTGGACCTCATACTCGACATAGAAGAAGAAATCACTTGGGAATCCAACAAAAAGTACGGAAGCCTCGCTAATCCTTATCCCATCAACTTCACGTATCCTTCCGAACCTTGCTATGAACCTGAGGATGTTACCGTGAGCGATATAACTGAGTCCTCGGCCACGGTGGCTTGGGAAGACCCATACGGCGACGCTTGGCAGATCATGCTTAACGACGATGAGGACAACCTTATCGATGTGAGTGAGAATCCCTTTACGCTGACCGGTCTCACACCAGGCATGACCTACTCCGCTCAGGTGCGCACCAAATGTAGTGATAGTGACTACAGCGATTGGACCGATGCCGTGAGCTTCACGACTACTTCCGACATACTCACCATCGGTTCGAGCGACGGCACCAACGCCTATCTGCCGCTGAACAACTACTACAACTATTCGCTGACGGAGCAAATCTACACCGCTGAGGAACTGGGCGAAGCCGGCGTCATAGAGCGCATCGGCTTCTTCAAGAAGCATAACAAGTCATGCGAGCGCGACATCGACATCTACATGGTGTACACCGACAAGAGTGAATTTGAAAGCACGAGCGACTGGATTACCGTCACGGAGCATGACCGCGTCTTCAGCGGCACCGTGAGCTTCGACGACTACAGCTGGACCGACATTACCTTGGACGAACCCTTTGTTTATGACGGTCTGCACAACGTGGTCATCGTTGTCGATGACAATACGGGCGAATACAATAGCACCACCAACTTCGCGGCCTTCCCCACCGAAGGACTGGGCCAAGCCCTCTATCAATACAGTGACGGCACCAACTTCGACCCGACGGGAACCCTTATCGATTCCCGCGATCTCCTGAACCAAAAAAATCAGCTCCGCATCCTCAAGAGCGAGTTTACCGACTGCATGAAGCCCATCCGTCTCGTCACCACCGAGGTCGGCCCTGACCTCGTCGTGTTGGATTGGGATGAGATTGGTACTGCCGATAGCTGGCTCGTCACCTGTAACGAAGAGACCATCGAGACCAACGAGCATCCGTTCACCCTTACCGGTCTTGCGCCCGAAACCGAGTACACCATTACCGTAAGCCCCGCCTGCGACCCCTCGCTGAAGAGCAGGACCCTCACCTTCACCACCCTCGTTGCCTGTCCGACACCGTTCAATGTGGAAGTGAGCGACATCACCTGCAACAGCGCCAACGTGGCTTGGACGGGCTACAGCGAGAGCTACACCGTGCATTACAGGACGGCACCTACGATAGTCCAGACCTTCCTCAGCGAAGGCTTCGAGGGCGCCGCCATGCCCGATGGCTGGACCGTGGAAGGCGACACCCAAGACGAGGCCAAGACATGGAGGGTGGGCGTCGGTGACAGTCAAGAAACAACCGGCACCCACAGCGGCAACTACAACGCGCTGATCACCCACGACACCGGCGGCAGCGAGACCTATCTCATCACGCCCGCCATGAACCTGGCCGGACAAAGCAACCTTAGACTCTCCTTCTGGTACACCAACAGAGTGTGGAGCGGCGACATCGACGGCTTCGGCGTGTGCTACCGTGAGGGCGAGAGCGGCGAATGGAACGAGCTGTGGAGCACCACCGAAGAGCACGCCACTTGGACATTCCAATCCATCAGCCTGACGGGACTTCCCGACAACTGCCAGATAGGTTTCAGAATGACGGACAGCTACGGTCGCGGTGTCGGCTTGGACGACATCCTCATCGGCATTGAACAGATTGGCGAATGGGAGTCGCTCACTGCCACTGCCAGTCCCCAAGCCCTCACCGGCCTCATTCCCGGAACTGAATATGAAGTATTCATCACTCCTGTCTGCGACGAGAACGCCGTGAGCGAAACTGTGACCTTCACCACAGGGCCGGTTGTTGAAATCGAGCTGGCAGACGACGCTGATAACACCTCGACAATTGCCGATAATGACGGTAGCTTTGCCAACGTCACCCTCAGTGGCCGCACACTCTACAAGGACGGTGCATGGAACACGCTTACCTTGCCGTTCAACTATGACTTGACTGTCGAGGGTAATGTTTTGGCAGGTGCCACTCTGATGGAACTCGACACTGAAAACGAATATAAAGGCCATGTGACCGGCCTCGACGGAACCACACTCTACCTGAACTTCAAGAATGCTGAGAATGGTATCCGCGCGGGCGTACCTTATATTATCAGTTGGACGAAGCCTGCCCCCTATGTTCCTTATGATGGTACTAATGCCGAACTCACCAGCGACATCGTGAACCCGGTGTTCAGTAGTGTGGAAATCGTTAACGGTGCCCCGACGGTAGTTGAGAGTACTGACCAGAAGGTATCGTTCCAGGGCTGCTATACCCCAGTGTCTTTCAACGAGGAGACACCGAGTATCCTCTTCGTAGGCGGCAACAATACGCTGTATTATCCTCAGCCTACTGCAGATAATCCTACTATCACCATCGGGGCCTTCCGTGCCTACTTCCAAGTGGCAGCTGGCAGCGAAGTCCGCTCCTTCAGCCTGAAATTCGGAGACAACAGCAAATCTAATGGTATTATGACCATGAGTTACACGAAGAAGGCTGAGGGCTGGTACACATTTGACGGCCGCAAGCTCCTGAACGCCCCGAAGCGTAAGGGTGTGTACATCCACAACGGAGTCAAGGTTACGATTAAGTGAGAATAAAAGCTTTAACAAACAAATTACGATTATGAAGAGAGTATTTTTATTTGCCCTGTTTGCGCTGACATTCGCAACAGCCGATGCACAGCCAGGTGGCGGAAGGCCAGGAATGGGTGGCGGTATGCCAGGATTTGGCAACATGCCGAAAATCGACGTGAAGTTCAATGAGTATGTAGCAGCTCCTGACGGGTTCGACAAGGAGAGGGCGGACATTGCCCGCGGCACCATCGAGGAAACGACGTATGAGTCGAAGACCGTCGGCACGACACGCAAGGTGACGGTCTACCTGCCACCGAAGTACGACAAGTCGAAGAAGTATCCTGTGCTCTACCTGCTGCACGGCATTGGCGGCGACCACAAGGAATGGCTGCAGGGTGTGCCAGGCATCATCATGGACAACCTATACGCTGAGCAGAAGGCTGCCCCGATGATTATCGTGATGCCCAACGGACGTGCTCTGCCCAACGACAAGGCCGAGGGTAACATTTACAGTCAGGAGATGCAGCAGGGGTTCGCCAACTTCGAGCGCGACCTCATCGACGACCTCATCCCTTTCATCCAGAGTAAGTACAGCACTTACGCTGACCGTGAGCACCGCGCCGTGGCCGGTCTCTCGATGGGTGGCGGACAGTCGCTGAACTTTGGTCTCGGCAACCTCGACCAGTTTGCTTACGTTGGTGGCTTCTCATCGGCACCCAACACCAAGCAGCCTGAGCAGCTGATTCCCGACGTGGAGGCCACGAAGAAACAGAACAAGCTGCTTTGGATGGTCTGTGGTAGCGACGACCGCCTCATGTTCAACAGTTCGCGCCTCAAGGCCTTCTGCGATGAGAAAGGCGTGCCCTGCACCCTCATCGAGTATCCTGGTGGCAGGCACGACTTTGTGGTATGGAAATACGGGCTCTACAACTTCGCCCAGCTTATTTTCAAATAAGAATTTCTAAGAGGATGTGTCACTAAAATGATACATCCTCTTTTCTGTTATCAACGTTTGCCTTGGCGCTTCAGATAGGCTTTCGAGGAATGGGGATGGGCATTGATTTCGTCGATGGCATCGTCCTGTTCCTCTTCTGTAGGTTTGTCGGGTGGGGTAGTAGCAGATTTAACTGGCTGGTCGGATGAGGGAGGGATTGTCGTCTCCATGATGTCCTTGGTCGACTTAGCGACGGTTTGCTGCATGGAGCGCTGGGCTTTCTTCTGGTCGATTTGCGGTTTTATGTGCTGCTGCCAAATGGGGGTAATGCCCTCTGCCGCAATGTCGGCAATCTCGAATTCGTAGCGTGGCACGTCGCTCTCATCTTCTTCCGGCTTAAACGGTATGTTGGTTTGAGCCAGTTTCTCGACGGTAACGGGTACGATGCCCTGTGCAATCATGCCAATCTCCTTGGCAGCTCCCCAAGACAAGTCGATGATGCGGCCTTTGCGGTAGGGGCCGCGGTCGTTCACACGTACAATCACCTGACGACCATTGGTCAGGTTCGTCACCTTCAGCACCGTTCCGAAGGGATAACTGCGGTGTGCGCAGGTCAGCGAGTCGTGGTGCAGCCGTTCGCCGTTGGCCGTCCTCGACCCCGTCGCCTTGCGGGAATAGAAGGAAGCCTTGCCCGTTGTCGTTTGAAGTTTGAAGTTTGAAGTTTGAAGTTTATTATTACTTTGTTCCTGAGAAGATTGCGCCGAGAGGCTTACGCTTCCCAACGCCATCATCACAGCTATTGCCGCCAAAAGTCTAATCATAAATTTCAAATTTCAAACTTCAAACTTCAAATTTCAAACTTCAAACAATGCCCTGCGCCAGCATGGCCTTGGCGACCTTCATGAAGCCGGCAACGTTGGCACCTTTCACATAATTAATATAGTCCTTTTCGCGACCGTACTTCACACATTGTCCGTGGATGTCGGACATAATCTGGTGCAGACGGCGGTCTACCTCATCGGCTGTCCAGCTGAGACGCATGGAGTTTTGTGTCATTTCCAGTCCGCTGGTAGCCACGCCGCCGGCATTTACGGCCTTGCCCGGAGCAAACAGCTGGTGGGCGGCGATGAACTTCTCGGCAGCCTCGGCGGTACAGCCCATATTCGAGACTTCGGCCACACACAGCGGCTGGTTGGCCAGTATCTGGTCGGCATCGTCGCCGTTCAGCTCGTTCTGCGTGGCACAGGGCAGGTAGATATCAGCCTTCTGCTCCCACGGTCTCTTGAGCGGGTAGAAGGTGGCGCCCTCGAACTCCTCGGCGTATGGCTCGCAGACGTCGTTGCCCGAAGCACGCAGTTCCAACAGGTAGGCAATCTTCTCGGCATCGAGTCCGGCGGGGTCGTAGATGTATCCATCGGGGCCGCTGATGGTGATGACTTTCGCACCCAGCTCCGTAGCCTTCTTTGCTGCACCCCAAGCCACGTTGCCGAAGCCGGAAAGTGCAACGGTCTTACCCTTGATATCGAGTCCGTGCTCGGTCAGCATCTGGTTTACAAAGTAGAGAGCACCATAGCCCGTGGCCTCCGGGCGGAGGATGCTGCCACCCCATTCCCGGCCCTTGCCGGTGAGCACGCCCTGGAACTGGTGCGTCAGCTTCTTGTATTGTCCGTAGAGATAGCCTATCTCACGTGCTCCGACACCGATGTCACCAGCCGGCACATCCTCGTCAGGGCCAATGTGGCGATACAGCTCCGTCATAAAAGCTTGACAGAAACGCATCACCTCAGCATCGCTCTTGCCGCGGATGCTGAAGTCAGAGCCGCCCTTGCCGCCACCCATAGGCAGCGTGGTCAGCGCGTTCTTGAAGGTCTGTTCAAAGCCCAGGAACTTCAAAATGGAAAGGTTCACTGAGGCATGAAAACGCAGCCCGCCCTTGTAAGGGCCGATGGCCGAGTTGAACTGCACACGGTAGCCGAGGTTCACCTGCACCTCGCCCTTGTCGTCAACCCAAGGCACACGGAACGTGATGATGCGCTCGGGTTCGACGATGCGCTCAACAATTTTTGCTTTTTCGAACTCAGGATGCTGGTTATAGACATCCTTGATTGACTCAAGCACTTCGCGTACAGCCTGCAAGTACTCCAGTTCGCCCGGATGCTTACGCTCCAAGCCTTGCATGATTTTCTCAACTTCCATAGTGTAGTGGTTTTAAAAGGTTTCTAAGCTTACGTTTTGTCAAACGGTAAGTAATAACTGCGCAAATATAGGGAAAAAAAAGGGAACCACCAAGGATATTCGCAATTATTTTTCCCGTAAAGTTACATTTTGTTAAATCTGGCCGTTTTCTCTCTTGTAAAACGGAAAAAACATTACCTTTGCAGGAAAGAAATTGAGAGAATGAGAAAATGAGAGAATGAGAAATTGAGCGATTTAGACGAAGTCAAAATGAGAGATTGAGAAAATGGAACAGAATCAGTATATCAAGCGGTTTCCCGAACTCTTTGCGGGGAAAACGATTATGTATGTTCACGGCTTCGGCTCGTCAGGACAGTCGGGGACGGTAACCCGCATCCGCGAGGTGCTGTCCGAGGCGACAGTGATAGCCCCCGACCTGCCTATCCACCCGCAGGAAGCATTAGACCTGCTGCGGCAGACGTGCGAGTCGGCACAGCCCGACCTTATCATCGGCACGTCAATGGGCGGCATGTATACGGAGATGCTCTACGGTTTCGACCGCATCCTCATCAATCCCGCCTTCAGGATTGCCGACACGATGGCCGAGCACGGTCTGACAGGCAAGCAGCAGTTTTTCAGTCCGAGACAGGATGGCGTGCAGGAGTTCTATGTGGATAAGGCGCTGGTGAAGGAATACCGCACAGTGTCAGAGGGCAACTTCGCCCATGCCGCCGACGTGAATGAACAGCATCGCGTCTTCGGACTCTTCGGCGACAAGGACGAGCTGGTGCATACCCGCGACATCTTCCCTTACCAGCAGTCCATCGGCTTCCACGGTGAGCACCGCATGAACGACCACTCTTTCATGCACTCGGTGGTGCCAGTCATCCGCTGGGTGGATGACCGCCAGTCGGGTCGCGAGCGTCCCATCGTCTACATCGGCACCGAGACACTGATGCAACAGGACGGCCAGCCACGGCCTTCGATGCAGAAGACCGTGCGCCAGTTGGTAGAGCAATATCAGGTGTATTTCGTCTCATACGAGATGACGGCAGGAGCCAACGGAAGGGTCAACGACATGCTCACGGAATATATCGGCGTGCCTGCCTGGGGACATACCGTCTTCACCAACCAGCGTCACCTGCTCTACGGCGACTACCTGATTCAGGGAACGTGCGCCATGCGATGGCCCGGAAAAGAACCGGAGCCAATGGCTACGCCCATAGAACTGGGCAGCGACACCTTCAAGACATGGGACGACATTGCCGGTTATTTCTCGCGATTAGGCGGGCAGTAGACCAAGTCAGCTACGTGGGGCGGGGCGTTTCTTGAACACCCGCTCTTCTATTTTCTGGAAGATGACGAACAGCACGGGCACGATGAACAGCAGGGCGATAGTGCCGATGAGCATACCGCCGATAGCTCCCACGCCGAGCGAGCGGTTGCCGTTGGCACCTATGCCCGTGGCCAAGGCTAACGGCAGCAGTCCGAACACCATCGTCAGCGACGTCATCAGAATAGGACGCAGTCGCACTTTAGCTGCATCGAGGGCTGCCTCGACGATGCCCATGCCATGACGACGGCGCTCGGAAGCGTACTCCGTGAGCAGGATGGCCGTCTTCGAGAGTAGGCCGATGAGCATGATGAGTCCCGTCTGCATGTAAATGTTGTTTTCCAATCCCCACAGGTGGGCGAAGATAAAGCTGCCCAACAGGCCGAACGGCACACTGAGAATGACGGCCAGAGGTATGAAAAGACTCTCGTAGAGGCCGCAGAGGAGGAGGTAAACGAAAACGATGACCAAAACGAAAACCAGGGCGGTAGTGTTCTGCGCCGAAGCTTCTTCACGCGACATGCCGCCGAACTCATAGCCATAGCCCTCGGGCAACACTTCTGCGGCTGTCTCGCGGATGGCGTCGATGGCCTGACCGCTACTGTAGCCATCGGCAGCAGTGCCACCTACCTGGATGGAAGGGAAGAGGTTGAAGCGCGAAAGGGTCTCGGAGCCGTAGATGCGTGTCAAGGTGAGATACTGGCCTATGGGCGACATCTCCCCGGTATTGGTCCTGACGAAAATATTATTGAGCGATTCGGTGTCTAAGCGGTACTCGGGCGAAGCCTGCACCATGACGCGGTAGAGCTTGGTGAAGCGCACGAAGTTCGAGGCATAGTTACCACCGATATAGCCGCTGAGGGCTGCGAGCACATCGCTGGGCGACACGCCGCGCCGCTTGCAGAGGGCGGCATCGACTTCTACACGATACTGCGGATATTTCAGCGAGAAGTTGGTGAAGGCACGGCTGATCTCCGGGCGCTCGTTGAGGGCCGCGATAAGGCGGTTGGTATAGCCGAGCAGGTCGTCGATGGTACCGCCGTGCTTGTCCTGGATGTGTAGCTCGAAGCCGTTGAGTCGCCCGAAGCCCGGCAGCATGTTCTGCGTGTTCACCTGTATCTTCGCGTTGGCAATGTCGGCTGTACGGCGGTAGATCTCGTCGACCACGCTCTGCACATCGTCGCCCTTGCCCTTGCGCTCGCCCCACTTCTTCAGTTTCAGCGTAAAATTGCCGTTCGACGATGACTGTTCAAAGTTGTTGCTATTGCCGGCAATGAGCGAGTAAATGCGTAGCTGGGGCAAGTCCTTGATGCGTTCCTCCACCTCTTTTAATATATGGTAGGTCTGCTGGAGACTGCTGCCCGGCGATGCCTGTACATTAATAAATACGGTACCCATGTCCTCGTTGGGCACAAGTCCTGTCTTCGTAGTCTTCATCATCCACCCCAAGCCGACGATGGCTACTACGACAAGGACGGCAGCTATCCAGCGACGGGGCACCACAACGGCCACCGCCCGTTTGTAGCGGTTGAGAAGGGTATCGAAACCAGCATTGAAGCGAGCCTTGAAACCTTTTCCCTCTTTCCTTTCCTGGGGTTTCATGATGAGTGCGCAGAGGGCGGGGGAAAGCGTGAGGGCATTGAAGAGCGATATACCCACGGCGATGGCCATCGTGAGGCCGAACTGCGTGTAGAAAGTACCTGTGACACCACCGATGAAACAGACGGGCACGAAGACGGCCATGAAGACCAGCGTCGTGGTGACCAGTGCCGATGTGATACCGTGCATAGCCTCTTCTGTAAGTGAAGAATGAAGAGTGAAGAGTGAAGAATTTCCTTCCGGGCTCCCGTTGGCAGAAGGTATGGCGGCAGCAAATTCTTCACTCTTCACTCTAAACTCTTCACTCTCGAACTTTGCCTGTACGGCTTCGACCACAACAATGGCATCGTCCACTACCGTACCTATGACCAGCACGAGGGCGAAGAGCGTCAGCATGTTGAGCGAGAAGCCAATGGCATAGATGACGGCCAGTGTGGCGATGAGCGACACCATGATGGCCACGGCGGGAATGATGGTGGCACGCCAGCTCTGCAAGAAGAGCCACACCACGAAGATAACCAGCAGCAGCGCCTCAAACAGCGTTTCCACGACGCTGGCAATTGAGGCGTCAAGGAAGTCCTTTTTGCTCTCCAAGTCCTCGATGACGATACCCGGCGGCAGCGACTGGCGGATGTCTTCCACCTCGCGGTCAATCTGCTTGATAATCTCATTGGCGTTCGACCCGGCAACCTGGTTGATGGAAATGTTTACACCCGGACTGCCGTTAGTTTCTGCAATGATATTGTAGTTCTGCGAGCCGAGTTCCACACGGGCGATGTCTCCTATACGCAGCACGTCGCCGTCGGGCAGTGAGCGGATGACAAGATTCTTGTAGCCCTCTTCATCCTCGTAACGACCGCGGTATTTCAGCACATACTGGAACGTATTGGAGCTCTCGGCACCCAACGTACCCGTAGCCACCTCAACGTTCTGTTCGCTGAGCACTTGGTTGATGTCGGCGGGTGTCAGGCCGTAACGGGCCATCTTCAGCGGGTCGAGCCAGATACGCATGGAGTAGTCCGCACCCATCACGTTCACCTCGCCCACGCCAGGAATACGGCTCAGGCGCGGCTCGATGTTGATTTTCGTATAGTTGGCTAAGAAGGCACGGTCGAAGGTGCTGTCAGGGCTATAGACGGCCAACTGCTTGATGTTCGATGTCTGGCGCTTGCGCACGGTGAGACCACTCTTCACCACGTCGCTCGGCAGACGGCCCTGTACGGTGGCGGCCCGGTTCTGAACATTCACCATCGCCATGTCGGGATCGGTGCCCTGACGGAAGAAAATGCCAATGGAGCCCGTGCCGTTGTTCGAGGCCGACGATGTCATGTACATCATGCCCTCCACGCCGTTGATGGCTTCCTCTAAGGGCACAACGACACTCTTCTGCACCGTCTCGGCATTGGCACCGGTATAGCTGGCCATGATGCGCACGGTGGGGGGAGCAATCTCTGGGAACTGTTCGAGTGCAAGTTGGCTCAGTCCGATGATGCCCACGAGCACCATCAGCACCGAAATGACGCACGACAGTATCGGTCTGTCTATGAAGAAGCCCACCCCCTTCCCCTCCCTAAGGGAGGGGCTTTGGGACACCCTGCTATCGTTATCTGTGTTCATATTATTATCCATAAAAGTCTATTTAGACTCCCCTCCCTTGGGGAGGGGGTGGGGGTGGGTTACTTCCCTCCCTTGGGGAGGGGTTGGGGGTGGGTTACTTCCCTCCCTTGGGGAGGGGTTGGGGGTGGGCTACCTCCACTCCTTCCTTCAGCAGTCCGGCACCCTCGGCAATAATCGTATCGCCGACGCTCAGACCCTGTTCAACAACATACTGGTGGCCGTCGTTCAGACGGAACAGATTGACAGCAGTAGTCTTCGTCTTGCCGTTGATGACTCTGTAAACAAACACGCGGTTCTGCAGTTCGTAGGTAGCCTCTTGCGGCACTACGATGCAATCCTTCCGATGGGTGGACACCACGATGCTGCCGCTGCCACCGTTATGCAGCAGATGGTTCGCATTGGGGAAAGTGGCACGCAGCGTGACGGCCCCCGTCGTGTTGTCCACCGTTCCGCTGACGGCATTGATGCGACCTTCGATTGGGTAGACGGTGCCGTTGCTCAGCTGCAGGCTGACAGCGGGTGCCTGTTTCATGAAAGCATCCATAGAGCCGTACTGTGCGATGAGGTCGAGCGCCTGGTTCTCGGTAATTGAGAAATAGGCATACATCTCGTGGTCGTCGGCCACGGTGACCAGCGGTTCGCTGATGTTACTGCTCACCAACGAGCCGACGTGCCAGGGAATCATCGAGGCTACGCCGCTGACGGGACTCTTCACTTCCGTATAGCTCAAGCTGTTGCGGGCATTGCGCTCCTGTGCCTGTGCCTGTACCAGTGCGGCCTCAGCCTCGAGCAAGGCATTATGTACAGTCTGCACACTGACGTCACCCACCACATTGCCCTCCTGTAGCCGCCGCTCGTTCTCGTAGTTCATGCGGGCAGTGGCCAGCTTCGCCTCAGCGCTCTTGCGGGCAGCCACGGCCACCTCAAGGGCAGCACGGTAGGGCACCTGGTCGATGATGAAGAGCGTCTGGCCACGACGCACGGCATCGCCTTCATTGATGCAGATGCGGGTGATGTTGCCCGACACCTGCGGACGCACCTCCACAATCTGACGGCCCGTCAGCCGCGCACTGTATTTCTGTGTCAGCGTCACGTCCTGAGTCCCTACCACCATTGTCTTATATTGAGCCTCGTCGTGGGCCTTCTTCTGCTCCTCGGCACACGAAGTCAGAAAAAGGCTCGCAACCGCCACGCCAATAACATAAAGCCTGTTTCTCATTCTCTCATTCTCTCGCGTTCAAGGGGATTTGCAATCCCCGCCTTCTCCCAATTTCTCATTCTCTCAATCTCTCAATTTCTCGCGTTCAAGGGGATTTGCAATCCCCGTGGCGCCAGCCGATTCTTCACTCTTCACTCTTCACTCTTCACTTATTAGATCTTCTCCAGTGCCTGACGGATGTCATCGAGAATGTCCTCCACATCCTCGATGCCTACCGAGAGACGGATCAGGTCGGGAGCAATACCCGCTTCGCGCAGCTGCTCGTCGCTCAGTTGGCGGTGCGTATGCGAGGCGGGATGCAGCACACAGGTACGGGCATCGGCCACGTGCGTCACAATGTTAATCATCTCCAAAGAGTCCATCCACCTGATGGCTGTCTCGCGCGTACCTTTTAGTCCAAAGGCAATGACACCGCAGCTCCCGTTCGGCAGATACTTCCGGCCCAGCGCATAGTGCGCATCGTCGGGCAGTCCGCAGTAGTGAACCCACGCCACCTTCTCGTTGTCGTGCAGGAACTCAGCCACGCGCTGCGCGTTCCTGCAGTGCTGCGCCATGCGCAGATACAGCGTCTGCAGACCCAGATTCAGCAGAAACGAGTTCTGCGGAGCAGAAATCGAACCAAGGTCGCGCATCAGCTGAGCCACCAGCTTCGTCGTGTAGCCCATCTTCCCGAAAGCCTTCACGTATGTCAGACCGTGGTACGACTCATCGGGAGTCGTCAGTCCCGGGAACCTCTCCACTCCCCTCCCCTCAAAGGGAGCGGCAGGCGTGGGGTCACCCTCATGCCGGCAGTTCAGCCAGTCGAAGTTGCCGCTGTCCACCACACAGCCACCAACCTGGGTAGCCAGACCGTCCATGTATTTCGTCGTACTGTGCGTCACAATGTCCGCACCCCACTCAAAGGGACGGCAATTCACCGGCGTGGCAAAAGTATTGTCCACAATGAGCGGCACACCGTTCCTGTGGGCGATGCGTGCAAAACGCTCAATGTCGAAGACAGCACAGCCGGGATTCGAAATCGTCTCGCCGAACACAGCCTTCGTATTCGGGCGGAAAGCCGCCTCAATCTCCTCGTCGCTCGCTTCCTGCGAGATGAACGTACAGTCAATGCCCAGCTTCTTCAGCGTAACACCAAACAGATTATACGTACCGCCATAGATCTCGTTGGAAGTGATGAAATGGTCGCCTGCCTGGCAGATGTTGAAGATAGCATAGAAGTTCGCAGCCTGACCGCTGGAAGTCAAAACAGCACCAACACCCCCTTCAAGAGCCGCAATCTTCGCAGCCACGGCATCGTTCGTCGGGTTCTGCAAACGAGTATAGAAGTAACCCTCCTTTTCCAGGTCAAACAACTTCGCCATCTCGTCCGAGTCATCATACTTGAACGTCGTAGACTGGATGATCGGCAACTCTATCGGTTCACCGTTTTTGGCCTTGTAGCCTGCGTGCACACAGAGCGAGGCCGTACTCAATTTCTTTGTCATTATATATTGGTTTTAGCAATTTTTCTGCAAAGATACAAAAAGTTAAGAGCAGAACAAAAGTTTTTAATCTTTTTTATGCCGTAGCTAAGATAAATTTCCTCGCTTTCTCAAAAATAATCACCAAATCGCTTGGCCGTTCGGATTTTTGTTCGTATCTTTGCAGCCGTGCTCAAACAGAATTTCGGCGCAGCGGTTTTCGGGATCCGTTATTTGAGTGGTAATCTAACTGAATTGAGTCAGAAAGAATAGCTTCCACTTGTCAGTGTTTACTAATAGAACTAAACTTATAAATATGTTATAATTATGAAATTACCTTTACGACTCATGCTACTAATAGTGGCAATGATGCTGTTCGGATTCAGCGCAAGAGCTGGCAGCATCACTGAAGAACAAGCCAAGGCGAAAGCACAGAGTTTCTTACAAGCTCGGCATCAATCGCCAATAGGTAAGCGTCTCGTTCCGGCTCGCACGCCCGCAGAGCTAAATAGCACGCCCATGGGTGAGAGAGCTCTCTACGTGTTCAACGTGGGCGAACAGGACGGTTTTGTCATCGTTGCTGGTGATGACCGTGCCCGTTCCATTCTGGGTTATACTGATAGCGGTACCTTCGATGTTGACCGTGTGCCTGCCGCACTACGCGAGATGTTGGCCATTTATGCCCGTCAGATAAACCAGCTCGGACAGACTGACGGTGTAGGGGCAGGCCCCGTGCCAGCCCGCACAGCTCCCAAGCGAATTAGCGGCCAGATGGCAGACGTGTCTCCACTGCTCACTACGACATGGGATCAGGGCTCTCCTTACAATACCTACTGTCCTACGCTGAATGACCAGACAGCCCTCACTGGCTGCGTGGCCACCGCCATGGCGCAGATAGCCAACTATTACAAGTATCCCACCGACCAGGTGCCAAGCCTTGCTGGCTATACCTCTGAGACCAACAAAATCAATGTATCGGCTTGGGGAGCCACAACTTTCGATTGGGATAATATGCTTAACAGCTATTCCGGCTCAGCGACCAATGCGCAGATTGCAGCTGTAGCCACACTCATGCGCTACTGCGGTCAGGCCGCACAGATGGACTACGGTTTTACGTCGGGTGCCTACAACGGCGATGCAATCTACGCTTTCAAGAATAAGTTAGGCTACAGTGAAAGCGCTGAATTCAGGAGTGCCGCTTCTTACAGTGCCAATGGCTGGGAAGACCTTATATATAAAGAGGTACGCGAGGGCCGCCCCGTTTATTACTCCGCTCTCAACGAATCTTCCCTAAATGCCGTTGAAGGCTCTAATGTGAGTGGTCATGCCTTTGTCATCGACGGCTATCGTGCCGACGGTAACTATTTCCACGTAAACTGGGGATGGGGCGGTGCCTGCAATGGCTATTTCAACATCTTCGCCCTCGACCCAAATGCTCCTGAGTCGGCAGCGACTAATATAGGCTGGCACTATCAGATGCTCGCTGTCATAGGACTGAGTCCCGAGACGGTGAACACTGCTAAGCTCGTGCAGGATGCCAGTGGCAGCTACCTCATCACCAGCACCGATGACTGGAACGAACTCTCAGCAAACCTTGAAACCTACAATGGCGGTTCGTTCAAACTGACTGCCGACATCAGCGTGACCACGATGGTGGGAACGGAGAGCACACCCTTCAGAGGAACCTTTGACGGACAGAGGCATACGCTCACCGTCAATATCGTGAATGACGAGGAATATGTGGCTCCTTTCCATTATGCACAGGACTGCACACTAAAGAACCTGACAGTTGACGGAACCATTAACGTGACAAACCATTTTGCCGGTGGCGTGGTAGGATGGGCAGGTGAGATTATGCTTGCAGGCTGTGAGAGCAAGGTAACCATCCTTTCCGATTTTGATGGCGATGGCACCCATGGCGGCTTCATTGCCATCCCTCGTGAAGGCTCGGCTCACTTCTACGACTGTGTGTTCTCTGGTGCCATCATTGGAAATAACACCGATTGCTGCGGTGGCTTTTGCGGTTGGCACGACTATGATGTTGAGATGTACAATTGCTTGAATATCGGACGGTTTGAGCTGGCCTCGGATAATGGCTGTGCCACCTTCAGCCGTAACGGTGCTAGCGTAACCAACTGCTACTGTATTTCCACGTTCGCTGATTATGCACAAGATGATCAGGGAACTGCCGTCTCGGCAGAGCAGCTGGCCGACGGCTCCGTTGCCAGCGCCCTGCAGGCTGGCTCCCGCTCGTGGACGACAGGCCAGGTATGGGGGCAGTTGATAGGCACTGACGCTACGCCCCTGCTGACCAGCGATGCCAGCAAAGGCATCTATAAGGTTTCGTTCGTGTTGGATGGTCAGGTGGTGAAAACGATTGCCACCAATAGTCCCATTGGCGACAAGATGCCCACAGGCGAAGAGTTTGGACTGACGAATGCAACTTTCACCTATAATGGAGGCACTTTCACCAGCACAACGCCCATCAGTAGTGACATAACCGTCAACGTGACAGGCACGGCAGCCTACACGCTGACACTTGGTACGCCTTCCAACGGCAGTCTCAGCATCAACAATAATGCGTGCATGCCTGGCATTTTGAAGAAAGTCACTGCCACACCAGCCAGCGGCTATAAAGTGAATGTTGTCACGGTGACCGATGCCAATGGCAAATTGCTGCCTTTGACACAGGTATCTAACAACACCAATGAATTTGTTTTTGTATTCCCAAGGTCGAGTGTTACTGTGACTGCTGAGTTCACGACAGGAGTAGCTGAGGCCACACAGTTCATCAATGGTGGAATGATGCTACCCTTGGCATGGAATAATTACCAACCTTGGACGGCCGATACCTGGATGATCTGGAATGAACAATATGGTGGCGACTATACATCGGCTATTGGTACGCCACCCGTTGATGCTTTTGGTCATCAGTGGTATGAGGAGATATATTCACTGACCAACAGTGATGCCGACGTGCTGCCCAACGGCAACAAGGTAGTTTGGGAGAACCATTCTGCACCGTTTGGCGAAGGCGGCAACTACGAATATCTCTTAGATACTGGTGCCTCGGAAGAGAATTCGTGCGACTTCTATTTCCGCCGCGTCTTTACCTTCAATACTTCTACTGTCCCGTCCAAGCTCTATCTGGCGTATAAGTACGATGACGGACCTGCTTCATTCTATCTCAACGGTACGCTGATATATGAGGACCGCAGCAGGAACTGTGGTAACTCACAGGTGGAACTCACGCCCGCACAGATGGCACTTATCCATACAGATGGAACCCCCAATGTGTTAGCTGCACATGCAACACAAATTTCGGGTCCCTACTATCTGGACTGCGGCCTGTATGACCCCACGGCCATTAGCTACGAAGTGACAGACAATCAGAACGTTCGGGTATTGCGAAACGCCTTTATGACTGGAGACGTGACCATACCCGCGACGGTGAGCTCAAACGGTGTGACTTACACGGTGACGGAACTCTCAGACGATGCCTTCAACGGTTGTTCCGACCTCACCTCTGTCATCTTGCCATCGACGCTAACCAATATAGGAAACAATGTTTTCCTTGACTGTGAAAACCTGCAATATGTGAAGAGTTATATCCCTGTCTACCAGGAGCAGACTTTGATTGCAGCACCTGCTGATGCCACTGAGTTTGAGTTGCCTATGGGTTACTCAAGCATCTATCGTAATGCTTTCAAATTCACGGAAAGCCTGCAGACACTCTCCTTGCCTCGCAGTCTGGCCTATATTGGCGAGAATGCCTTCATCGGCTGCACGGCTCTCACCGAGATTTATGCGTATGCCCGCCCCGTGCCTCAAACTGAGGGCAATGCCTTCGAGGGACTTGACAAGTCGAAGATTACCGTACATGTATATGCTTCAGCTCTCAACAGCTACAAACAGTCGTGGGGCGAGGACTTCCAGTACGTCACTATGGCTGACCCGCAGCCTGTCACGCTCACCATCAACGTGACTGACATGGGTACGCTTGGTACGCTCATCGAAGCTGCTACAGCAGAAATGAGCAGCACAGTCTATGACGTGACAGGCATCACCGTCACTGGCACCATCAACCAAGATGACCTGAGGACACTTTCTGCCATGTGTACTGGCGTGTATTCATTGACCACCATCGACATCAGCGGAGTGACCATCGATGGCAACTACATTGACAACGACGTGTTCCGTGACAGAGAGAAACTGACTTCCATCATACTGCCCGAGACACTGGAATACATCAATGACGCATCCTTCCATAACTGCGACGCTCTGACTGCCATTGACATTCCTGCCTCAGTGAAACGTATCTGGAGCAACGCTTTCTCAAACTGTGACAACCTTGCCACAGTGACAGGCATGGAAGGCCTTTCGGCGAGCGATTCTTACGACGCATGGGATCCGTTCTATGGTACAGCCATTACCCAGCCTGTCTATGGCGGCTCGGTATTCCTCTACATGCCTCCTTCGATAACGGGCGAATATGAGGTGCCTGCCGGTATCAAGATGACCGCCGCTGGCTCTATGAGAAACTCCAGCCTCTCGGCCATCACTCTGCCTGCCTCGCTCACCGACTTGGGCAACGACACTTTCTATGAATGTTGGAACCTGACAGATATCTATTGCTATGCCACCACACCTCCCAGCTGCCACGGCGGTGTGTGGGAGGATGGGGCTTTCAACCACAGTGCCTGCACTGTTCATGTTCCTGCTTCTGCCGTGGAAGACTATCAGAATGCCGACGAATGGCGCGACTTGGGCCGCATCGTGGGCATCGTCACCGGCGAGCTGGTTGACATGACCCTCAACGTGGTTACTGCCGGAACCCTCGACGATGTGCTCTTCGATGCCGCTGTGGCCGAGGCCAATATCAGCGACAAGGTGCTCATCCGTAACCTCACCGTGACAGGCAGCATCAACGCCGACGATGTGGCCTACCTGAACACGCTGCCCAATACATTATATAATATGGAGATGCTCGACCTGAGCGGCACGACCCTCGACGGCAATGCGATCACCGAGCGCATGTTCTATGCCACGCTCTACAAGAATGTCGTGTTGCCAGAAGGCGTTACCAGCATTGCCGACGAAGCATTCCGTGACAGCCGCCGTCTGCGCGAAATCACGCTGCCAGAAGCTCTCACGAACATAGGAGCCTACGCTTTCGCCGGTAGCGGTCTGATGAGCATCACTATTCCCGACGGCGTGACAGAGATGGGTGACCGCGTGGTGCAAAGTTGCAGTGCTCTGACCACTATCACACTGGGCAACGGTATTACATCCATACCAGAATGTTGGGCAGAGTACTGTGATAACCTTGAAGAGGTTACCATTGGCAAGAATGTGAAATCCTCCGGACCACATTCTTTCCGTGGCGGAAACATAAAAAATGTATATTGCTATGCTAAGTTAGCTCCGTCATGGGATGATACCTTCTACGACGGCATCAACGAAGAAGCTGTACTGCATGTCTATTCAAACAGCTTGAAGCGCTATCAGTACGCCGGCGGATGGCAGGACTTCACCACTATCGTTGGCGACCTGGGAACCTATCCTACCTACGAAATTGCTGTCAACGTGACAACCATGGGCACATTTAGCGAAGCCCTTGCAGCGGCTATGACAACTGTCGGATGTGAGGACATGATGGACATCAGCAAGCTGACGGTCACTGGCAATATAAACCATGATGACTTGGATTATCTCCGCGACAATGTGGGTGCTTCCCTTGATGAGCTTGACTTGGGCGCAGTGACTGTGGAGGGCTACGGTTTTTATGGCGACAATACACTCGCAGGTGGCTGGTTCGAAAAGCTGATTTTGCCTTCCACCTTGGAATATCTTGACGGATGGCATATATTGGGTAACTGTGTTAATCTCAAAACAATTAACATACCAAGCAGTCTCAAGAATATACGTCCTTGTTTCCTCTATGGAGCGGCATCGCTTGAGACGGTAACCGGCGGTGAAGGAGTGATAGATATGGAAAGCTATAGCGGGCAGTATTTCTTCGGATGCCCCAACCTGAAGTCGCCGGTCATCCTCAACCAGTTCCTCTTCCGTCTGCCCACAAGTTTCGTAGGTGCATACGAAGTGCCTGAATATGTCACTGCCATTGCACGTGATGGTATGTGTGACGTTCCCGGCCTGACCGCTCTTACCCTTCCGGAAAGCATCAACACCATCTCTGGCTACTCATTTGCTAATGATGAGAATCTAAAGGATATCTACTTCTATGCTGTAGAATTGCCTAATACAGATTGGGAGGCATTCGTAGGTCTCGACCAACCCAACTGCACCCTTCACGTCTATGAAGAGATGGCGGAGGTGTTCCAAGCTAATGATCTCTGGAGTCAGTTCAATATCGTGGATGACTTGGGAGAAATGCCTAACCTCTTGCCGATGAACGAGGATGACTACGCAGACCTCTGTGCCATCTACAACACGCTCGGTGGCAACAGTTGGAAAACCAAGTGGATGACGGGCAAGAACGTGCAGGCGGCCTCACGTTGGAGGGGTGTCACCTTCGACGATGATGGTTATGTCACATCAATTGACCTCAACGACAATGGGCTGAGTGGCGACATTAGTTCGCTAACTTTCTCTGGACTTACCAGATTGACCAGTCTGAATTTGAGCAACAACGCTGTTACGGGTGACATCCAGCCATTAGTCGCAACGCTGCCTAACGGATGCACGCTCAATGTGGAGAGTCAGAATCTCGGCTACTTAGGCGAGTTCACACTCTATGAAATGTGCAACTATGAAGGGTTGCCAAGCATCGCCTACTATAGGAGCGACAGCGGTACACTGGCAACAACCCTCATCGGCGTGAGCGGCGAATGCCATTTCTTCCATGATGGTACCGACGGCGGCCAATACTGGGACAGCTATATATATGCTGATGGAAACACGCTGAACAATTTCAAGTTCTACTGGCCATCACCCGCTACGGTGGAATGTGTCTATCCCCACCGCTTCACCTTCACCTACAACTATGAGATGGGCGATGCAAATATGGACGATGCACTCAACGTGCTCGACCTGCAGGCTACGCTTAACAGCTCCAACGGCCAGGAGTGGGGGCTCTTCAACTTCTATGCAGCTGACACATACGGGCAGGATGATGACATTAACGTACAGGACATCGTCGCAACGGTGAACATCTTGCTTGAACAGGATAATAATGATCCGGAATCTGCCAGAACTTTCGGCGCACCTGTTGGATCTTCAACATCAGAAGGGTCAGAAGGTGAAGCTTGCGTGAGTGTAGAGAATGGACAAGTCGTGCTCTACACTACCATGCCTGTGGCAGCACTCGACCTGCGCCTTGTCGGTATTGAACCTGAGCAACTCAGTTGGAATACTGAGGACATGGGATTCGCCACCGCCACAACGGCCACGACAACAGGTACACATGCCATCATCTACTCGATGCAGCCACGACAGATAGAGGAAGACAGGACCGTGCTGGCCACCTTCGATGCCAGCCTCAGGCCGCATCTCACCTCTGTTGTGCTCAGTGACAGCAAGGCACGCCCAATCCGTGTCGGCCAGACCTTGCCTACAGGAATCAGGCTGCTGAATGGCGGCATCGTCAGCCACTGGAGCCTTACTGATCTCTCAGGCATAATTCTTGCAACAGGCACTCATGCCACTGAAGCCGATATCCTCAAGTTGGCAGGGAACCGACAACTCCATGGCGTGTTCATCCTTGACATGGATGGCTCAAAGCGCAAGATTACCATTAAGTAACCCCTTTCATCCACACATAAAACCATATAGTAATGAAGAGTCATAATAAAAGAATAATGATGTTCCTGACGTTGCTGCTCTCAACAATAGGAGCAGCGGCTCAGAATATCATCGCGATAGGTAACGAAGAGATGGAGTATCTCTCATTAGGCCAGTCCGTAAGCCTCCCCGTGACGATGGATAATGCCGATAACATTGTAGCCGTAGAACTTACGCTTAAGCTGCCACGAGGCGGCAGCCTCAACACCGATGGCTGTCAGCTCGTTGCTAACCGTGCCGACGGTCATCAGATAAGCGCCGCCTGTATCGATGGCGAGAACAACTTGTATAAGGTGACTGCTTTCTCCGCCTCGAACAAACCCTTTAAGGGGAACAGCGGACAGTTGATGACCCTTGACGTAGTAACCTCGCAGGAGTGGCTCGACGGACGTACTTACGCCGTGACCGTCACCAAGGCTTTGCTCTGCAAGAGCAATGGCGACAACGCCTGCACGGCCTTCGAGAGCGGAGCCATCACTATCCCCAATACACCTCACGCCAACATCACGTTCGATGCCACCGGCATCGTTACCACAGTGATGAAGGAATCCGTCAACACTTTCAGTCTCGGCATCACAAACACCGGCACTGCTACTACCGGCGCTGTCACCATGCAACTGCCCGACTGGATGAACCTGCAGGGAGCACTTATGCCCATTGAGCCGGGACAGACCGCCACGGCTGTCATCGCCATGGCTCCTACTGGTGAGGCTAACACCCGCTACGACGGATACATAGGTGTCAACATCGAGAACGGTAACAATCAGATCCTGCCTTACAGCGTGACTATCGTCTCGGATGCTCAGGGAACGGTCGTTTTCTCCGTATGTGATGAATACACTTACTTTGACCCTGATGCCCCCAAGGTGCAAAACGCCACCATCGAAGTGCGTAATAGCTCTACAGGCGAAGTGGTGGCTACACTCAACACTGGCACTACCGGCACTGCCACCACCACCCAGCCCGAAGGCTACTACGAGTTCACCGTCACTGCCGAAGGGCATGAGACCTATACGAACAACATTCTCATCTATCCCGGACAGACCACCGAACGTACCGTAAACCTGAGTCTGGGCGACGGCATCAACATCGAATACCAAGTGGTGGAGACCGAGGAAGGCGACGGTTACGTCATAGTGACCGATGCCACACTCGAGGTGGCTGTGCCCGCACCGCAGTTAACGCTTTCGGCACCCGGCCGTGTCAAGTTCAGCGACGTGGCTGTCGGCAGTCACGTTGACGTTCAGGTGACGCTGACCAACCGCGGACTCATCAAGGCTCGTGATGTCATGCTCTACGTTCCCGAGGTAGAGGGCTTCAGTTGGGAGGCACTCACACCCATCAATTTCGACCTCAGACCGCAGGAGACCAGCTTTATTACCATACGCTATACTCGTGAAGCCGAGGCCGAAGAAGGATGTGTCATCACCTGGAGGGCAACCTACACATGGAAGTGCGGCGACGAACCCAAATCGCGCGAATGTAAAGCATTTACAACTGTTGGCAACAATTGCAAGCCCATCCTGCCCGGTAACTGCGCCGTGGTGACCATACAGGGTGACGATGACGATGTTATCGTTACCGTCAAGATGCAGTTCAATCAGCTGCTTACACTCACACGTCAGGCATTCGAGGGAACGCTTACCATCCAGAATGGCAGCGACAAAGCCATGGACGACATCGTGCTCAACCTCACCGAGACGAAGCCTGACGGTACACTGGCCACCGACTATGAGTTTGACATCAGCTATACCGAGTTCACTGGCTTCACGACGTCGGGGATTGCAAATCCCCTCCAACAGAATGGTCCTTGGACTCTTGCCTCAGGAGAGACAGGCGTACTCAAGGTGAAGTTCATACCCACCAAGAATGCGGCACCCTTTGCAGCTACTGACTACCTATTTGGCGGCAACCTCACTTTCTCCGTTGACGGCAAGCAGCGACATGCCGATCTCGCCGAGCAGATAATGACCGTGAAGCCTACGCCGGAACTCAATCTGGACTACTTCATGCAGCGCGATGTGATTGCCGACGATGCCATTACGCAGGATGTCGTGGAGCCGTCTGAAGAGGCCGAGTTTGCCGTGCTCATCAGCAACGTGGGCTATGGCGATGCCGAGAATCTCAGGATGGTGACGGCCCAACCCGAGATGGTGGACAATGAGGAGAACCTCTTCCTGCAGTACAGCATTACCTCATCGCAGCTCAACGGACAGGCAAAGTCACTCGCATTCGGCAAGAACGTAACAACAGACTTCGGAACACTGCCCGCACAGGGACACGCCTACGCCCAGTGGTGGATGACGTCGAGCCTGCTCGGACACTTTATCGAATACAACGTTGATTACAGTCAGCTCACCATGAGCCAGAATCCCAATCTCTCGCTATTGAACGAAGTGCGCATACACGAACTCATACGCAGCGTTGTGGTCGAGGGAAATGCCAATGCCGACTACGGATTCGCTGTTAACGAGGTTGAGGATACCAGGAATCTGCCTGACAAGCTCTATCTCATTGACGCTACTACGGAACCCATCAGCGTAGGTCAGGCCAGTACCCAGCAGAATGAGGACCACTTCTATACCCTTACACTTAATGCAGGAAGTGCCGGATGGACATACGCCGAGGTAGAAGACCCCACTGGCGGCAATGCTACCATTACCGAGGTGACACGTGAGGACGGAACGACGGTGCCGCTGCGCAACATCTGGCAGACATGGGCAACCGTTTTAGACAAGAAGCGCGCCATCCACGAAGACCTCATCCATATCATAGACAACTGCCAGAGCGGAAACAATACCTACACCATCCGCTTCACACCCAAGCCGGCGGCAACACTCAATATCATTTCGGTAAAGCTTAACGGTGAGAATACCAGCGACGACTTGAGTGTGCGCAATGCCGAGGTGCAGTCGGTGGAAGTGAACTTCACTACCGACATCCAGCAGTTGCTGCCAAAGGCACTTTCACTTGTCAATCAGGGAGAGGTTGTGGATATGACTGATGTTAACTATTCTATCGATGGATCAAAACTCACGATTGACCTAAGCACGATTACCCATAACGACGGGTTCTATTGCCTGACCGTCAATACTGCCCTCATCGTTGATGTCGACGGCCATGTCGGACTAACAGCTACCCCCATCTCGTGGATTGAGCAGACCAATAAGCCTGTGGAACTCAATCTGGCATATAATTATGCCAATGCAGCAACCGTGATGGTATTAGCTGAGGAATACCAGGGCGTATTGACCACATACGACACACCGCAGGTGCCCGCCGCTACTTATAGTTATGGTACGACGCTCACCTTGCAGGTGACACCCGCATACGGCTATATCTTCAACCGCTGGAGCATCGATGGAAACATCCTCTCTACTGAGACTACCTATAATTATTACCTCTCGGCCAACAAAGAACTGAAACTCTTCTTCGACCGTGAGACATTCAACCTCTCTGTGAGCAACATCGTCGATGACGACGATGAAGCCACAGCCACCAGTGGAGGCACAATTATGGGAGGCGGAACGGGCTACTATGAGTATGGGGAAGAAGTCGTGTTGACTGCTGAGCCTGAGCGATGCCACAGGTTCGTGGGATGGTACACCGACGACGCTACCGCAGGTGCCAGAGCGACGGGACCCAGACGCACCCCATCCGTCGACGAACTCATACTGTTGAGCACTGAACCCACTTACACCTATATCATGAGTTCAGGATTAAGGCTTTATCCCGTGTTCCACCGTCTGGGCGATGTGAACGGAGACAACAAATTCTCTATTGCCGATGTCGTTCATGAAGCCAATTACATCAAAAATGGTTCTGCCGAGAACTTTGCGATAGAAGAGGCTGATGCGAACAACGACGGCGTAATCACGATTGCCGATGTAGTGGAGATTGCAAATTCAGTAAAGATTAAATAAAAACTGTGTTCGAAGGTTCTGCCTTCGAGTAACAAACAAAAACATTCACAAACGATGAAAAAGAAAATAGTATCCCTTTGCGTTGCTGCCCTCATGGCTATAGCACAAGGCTATGGCAGTGTGACACTGACTGTGCCAGAAGTGAACATTACACCGGGCGGTACTTCCAATGTTTTCATATACTTTGACCTGGGGACAGAAGCCTACACAGCCTATCAGTTTGAAATAGCCTATCCCCAGGGAATCAGTTCTGTGGCAGACAACAATGGCAATCCTGCATTCATTGCGGGAGATGTCTATAGTCAGGAACACAACGTCAGTTCCATATACGCCCCTAATGGACTGGACCGTTTCCAGTGCTTCTCTATCAACAGTTTACCGTTCACAGCACAGAGCGGAACACTGCTCATACTGACCATCAAGGCACAAAAGACGCTGGCTGAGGGTACATATCAGGCCACCATCTCTCCCATTGAGTTCGTGCTGACCGATGCTACACCAGTCAGACCCGATGCCGTCACCATCAACATCACGGTGAGCAAAAACGTCGAACTCGATGAGAACTCCACCGTAATGCCAGAACCTACCACCGAAGCGGTAAATGTTACTGTGAAGCGATCCATCAACGCCAACGAGTGGAGCACCATCTGCCTGCCCTTCGCCATGTCGGCGGAGCAGGTGACGGCTGCTTTTGGTGATGATGTGGAGCTGGGCGACTTCACTGGCTATACAACTACAAAAGAAGGAGAAGACGTAGTTGGTATTTCGGTGAACTTTGACAATGTAACGGAGATTTCCGCAAATCGTCCTTATATTATAAAGGTGACGTCTCCCATTAACTATGAAGATGGCTTTACGGTTAATAGTGTTGTTATTAACCCGAATAACAATCCGTCATTTAACCTCGGAACCGAACGAAAACCCAAAAAGTTTGTTGGAACATTTACGGCACAAACACCAGTACCAAGACTGTGCTTGTTCCTCAATGATAATAAGTTCTGGTACTCTTTGGGCAACACGAATATGAAAGCCTTCCGCGCCTACTTCGATTTCTTCGACTTACTGACAGATATTGAGGATGAATACGCCTCTTCTCGTATCATCATGTCCTTCGATAATGCAACAGGCATTAGCGAGGCTTCGCTATTTGAAAATGAGAAAATGAGAAATGGAGAAAATGAGAAACGAGGCAAGATGTACGACCTGCAGGGGCGCCGCGTTCAAATTTCAAACTTCTTCGGCGAGCGAAGCGGCAAAGCCGAGCGCAAACTTCAAACTTCAAAGTTGAATAAGGGCATCTATATCGTGAATGGTAAGAAGGTCGTCAAGTAAAGGAAGGAGGCAGTAACTATGAAGAAGATATATTTGCAGCCGTCGGTGAAGATGGCAAAGACAGAAATAGAATTGATTCTCGACGGCTCTGGTGTGATGTCCGGCAAAGGCATCGGCTACGGTGGCGTAGACACAAACGGCTCGAAGGACCCGGCATCACGCCAAAGGCACAGTGTCTGGGATGATGAGAATGACGAAGAGTTTTAGGCAGTTTTCGCATTTCCTTAAACAAAACTCCGAATCGCTTGGCGGTTCGGAGTTTTTGTTCGTGTCTTTGCCCAGACTCTCAAACTAATTGGCACTAATTATGATAAATTTATCCCAATTTGTGCTTATTTGTTTCCTAAACTGTAAACGCCGTGACCGACGTGCGGGCTGGCATCAGGGATTACAAATCCCCTTTAACACCTACTCCTACTTTTTTCCGTTTTTTTTAATAATCTGTCACTTTTTGTGCTAAACTATTGATAATGAGCAAGTAACATGCAGTGTAAGATTTTTTTAATCTTACACTAATATCACTTTGGCGATTATGTACAAGATGTAACAGCTGATACGCTTACTTTTATGCGGTATTATCCTGCAAGAATGAGCGTACGCGACAGCAAAGACTCGGTCTTTAAGGTTGAAGGGATATAACTTCCAAAAGTAAAACAACTTGTTTTACTATTGCATAGATGCCTTTTAAGACTGTAAAAGAGCCCTTCTGAGGAAGTAAAACAAGTTGTTTTACATTGTAATATAGCAGTGTAAGATTGCAAATCACATACACTGCATCTAATCGCCTGATAATAAAACAGATAAGAGCAAAAGTGTAAGATTGGCAAAAATTTGATCATTCAAATTTAGTGAGTTTGCTAACCGTCGACAGTAGGGGTAGGCTCCGTGCCAGCTTTTCTTTCCTTTTTTTGCACTTCCTCAAAAATAATCACTGAATCGCTTGGCGGTTCGGATTATTGTTAGTATCTTTGCACCAACTCTCAGAGTTTAATGCTATATGGAAGAAAAGAAATATCCGACAATCAAGGAAGAGGATGGCTATGGATGCATGAGTGCAGCAGAGCCCGCCTTAGCATACGCAACAAGGGAACAGGAGTCCTCTGGCATTGCATACATTGGTGAAGAGGCTGAGAAGATAGACCGTATTCCTTTGGGAATGTTCGGTTTCTACACCGATGACCCCGAAGTGTTTGAACAGCGTGTGGCCGAGATTGAGGCTGACATGGATGAGGTGGATGCTGGCATCGAAGATCCGGAGAAATGGATTTCATCAGAACAGATGTGGGCTGAACTTTACCAGAAATATCCATGGCTAAGATAATCTGGCAGAAAAAAGCAAGCCGCGTGCTTGACGAGCACTTGGCATACGCAGATGCCGAGTTTGGTAAATCAACTGCCAAAAGATGGATAAAGGAGATTGCCCATGTTGAAGCCCGGATTGCATCTATGCCACTTTCATATACACCAGAACCTTTGCTTACGGGGAGGAAGCACGTCTATCGGTACTGTCATTTGATGAATCGACGTTTTAAACTGATTTATAGCTACTATCCCTCCTCGAACACGGCACGAGTTGTTGATATTTGGGACACTAAGATGAATCCAGAGACGCTGAAACGGCGGATTAAATAATTGAATTTTCGAGTGAGCCATTGTTTCTAATCAAGCGAATGTCAATACAAGACAAGGACTTCGTAAAGAAATTCATTCAGAAATACAATAGATAAACAAAAGCCGCCTTGTGGCGGCTTTTTAAGATGGGCGGTGGCGGTGAAGTCCTGCCCTCTCGGGATTCTGCCCGGATAGCCAAACAGGATGTTTGACGGTGCAAAGATAGACATTTTTCTTCTACTTCCAAATTATTCAGCGAATTTCTTTGCAGGTTCCGCTATTTTTTGTATCTTTGCATCCGTGCATTGCTATGCATGTACATTATTTATATGCTCAATCGCTATTCGAGTTAACACCCCGAAAAACAGAATAAGCAAACTGGGGAAAAATATATAAACAGTTGGTATACAACTAACATTCACTGAGGTTTGCGCCTAATGCGTAAGCTTTTTATAGTGAGATAAAAGTAGTGTTAGAAATGGCAGACGTATGGTCGAATGACATAGCACAGTTAATGGTGCGGCTGCATGAAGTTAGTGGAGCAGAATATGCTCGGCTGGCAGAGCAGATAGCCTGTCGTAAAGAGTTTCATCCAATTGAGGGGGAAACAAGTATCTTTTTCTGTGGTGGAGACACCGACAATGATTTTGGCAATTTGCTCAATGCTGCTCGGAAAATAGTTGCTCATGGCTTTGAAGTCTATATCCTGCCTAACCCCAAGCGAATTAGGACTGCTGATTTTATTTTGTATAAGCGCAACATCTACAAAATATATGACCTGAAAACCATTCAAGGTAAATCTTCTGCCAGCAACCGATTGTTCGAGTCAATAGGCCAGACTAAAAACGTGGTGTTCAATGTAAGGAGCAATTACGATGCGCGTCAAATGGGATTAGACATAAAAGGATATTTTGAGGCTTTTGCTGATGCACGGGAAGTTATCGTTCTTAAAGGCAAGAAGATGATTTCCGTAAAAAGGAATATGGCATTGAGCAAGATGTTCCCCTTAAAATTCAGGCGTTTGTATGAAAAATAAAAGCCATCCAGCAGTTAAGCGTAGATGACTTTTAATGGAGCAGAAACGTGATGTCTTACTCCCCGACTAAGCGGACTGTGGGTAGCCTTAGGCTCCCGCTTGTATTTAAACAAGCAATCAGAAACTCTTTCTGACGGTGCAAAGATAGGCATTTTTCTTCATACTTCCAAATTTTTCGGCGAATTTCTTTGCTGGTTCCGCTATTTTTCGTATCTTTGCAGCCGTTGCTTGTATAGGGGCAGGCCCCGTGCCAGCCCGTTACAGGCGGTCTTATATATGAGAAAGACGTTTTCGTAATCGGATGGAAGAACTCGGAAAAAGCAGCAACGACATCGCCTTCGAATTGGCAAGGCTCCATGTTCTTCGAGGCATAGAATTCACCTGCCAGTTGAAACTTATCACCCAACGGAAAGAGTTTCATTTGGTAAAAAATGAGACAGACATTTTTACTGCCATCAGTGAGACCGAGGAAGACTATCCATCACTACTCAATGCAGCTCGACGTGCTGTAGAGCATGGCTATCGTGTTTTTATCCTTCCCAACCCAAAGGGCATTCGCACCGCAGACTTCATTTTCGAACGAAGGGGAATCTATCGCATGTATGACCTCAAGACCATTCAAGGCAAGAGTTCTATCCTCAATCGCCTTGTCGAATCTATCGGTCAGACCAACCATGTGCTGCTTAACATGGCAACAGACTACAATGTCCGCCTTCTGGCTCTCCAAATCCAAAAGTATTTCGAATGGAATCCTGCTGCTGGCCAAATTCTGATATTCAAGGGCAACAAGATGCTTTCAGTCACTCGCAAGACCCTTGATGACAGGAATTTCATTGCACAGTTCACAAAGTCGTACAACAAATAAAGAGTTGCCTAAGCAACCCTTTAAAAACGGAGTAGTGTCGGTCCTGTCTTGCTCCACTCGGCATTCGTAAGGAATGTTTACCGGATAGTCAAAATTTGCATCTTGACGGTGCAAAGATAGGCAATTTTCTTCATACTTCCAAATTTTTCGGTGAATTTCTTTGCCGGTTTCGATTTTTTTTGTATCTTTGCCGCGTGCATTTCGATGCACATACATTTTTATTTGCTCAATCGCCTATCGAACTGGACCCTCGAAGAAGATTTACGAGCAAACATAGGGCAGGAGTGTAAACTCTTGACTTATGACTACCACTATAAGGCTTGCGCATAAAGCGCAGGCTTCCCATAAGTGGTAGAGGCTGGTCCAGGCCTGATAGGCGTATGGTGAAAGCCTGCGCTTTTCTTATGGTCAATTGGTTGAGTGCAGGTTTCCCCAAAGTGAGAGAGGAAACTTTTATTCACTAACCCTTTAAATAAAAATGTAAGATTATGAAACTAAAAGCTTTACTAACGCTTGCAATCGCAAGCCTCTGCTCATGGCAAAGTGCATGGGCTGATGATGTGGTGGCCAATGTCACCTTGACAGAGAAGAACAGCCTCAGTACTGAGATTCTCGCACTTTCAGGTATCGACGATGTGAAAACCGTCACGCATCTGACAGTCACAACTATCCCTGGTGTGAGTCTTGGCTGGGAGGACTGGTCTACTATTAAGTCTATGGCCGCTTTGGTAGAACTCGACCTGAGCAATGCCAGTGCCAACTCAGTGCCAGACTATGAATTCTATTTTTGTTGTGATAACCTCATAACGGTAAGCCTGCCAAAGGATCTGACTACAATAGGTAATTCTTCATTCAAAGGCGGGTCTAACATTGTTACGGTAGTTGTCCCGAATACGGTGACTGAGATTGGTGAGAGTGCATTCTACTATTGCTCCAAGCTTGAGTCCTGCGACATTTCTGCTTGCCAGATAACGAGCATCCCTAATGACTGTTTTTATAATTGCTACAAACTTTCATCTTTTACAATCCCATCGACAGTAACAAGTATAGGAGATTATGCATTTTGTGGATGCAGTGAATTCACCTCTACACTCCCCGCAGGCTTGGTAAGTTTAGGCTATAGTGCTTTCAACGGAGCCGCGATGAACAATATAGACGTGGTGATACCAGAAGGTATGTACGTTAATTCAGAGATTTTCTCCTACACAGGTATCAGGAGCATCGAACTGCCTACCACATTTTATAATTATACGTCTTGCTTTAACGGGTGTAGCAATTTGCAAACGGTCACGTTGAAGTCGCCGACAGTTGTTAGCGGTAGTTATGTTGCAGTGAGTAACGCCGGCAATATCACCCTGAAGGTTCCCTCTCATTTAGTGGTTTCGTACAAGACACATACCGGCTGGTCTCAGTACAATGATGTCATTGCCATCACGCCTGCTGTGACCGACTATACAGTACAGGCCGACTTGAACCTGTACAACTCCTCCATGCGTATGGAGGGAACGCCCAACGTATTCTTTACGGAAAACGCATCGCTGACCATTGCTGGCAATACCGCCCAGGCATTTAATGATTTTACCGCCAGCGCAGAATTAGATTATAATGGTAGTTACTATAGATCCACGAAGATTATGAACGAGACTGCTGATGTGACAATAAATGGTGATTTCAAACAACGTTTCATGTCAGGTTATAACGGATATTGGTCCTTCCTCTGCCTGCCTTTTGACTTTATCGTAGGCGATGTTACTGCAGAGAGCGGCGCATTTGTCATCCGCACCTACGATGGAGCCAGACGCAACACCCAGAACACAGACAATGGCAACTGGTCGGGCAACCTGGCTTCTGACGTGGAGATAAAGGCAGGAACAGGATTTATCATCCAAACCAGTGAGAGGGAAACTTGGGTTACCTTCAAGGCCAAAGCCGGAGGCACGAACCATGCCTTCAAGAAAGAGTCCGACGAGATAATCATTCCACTTGCTGCCAATAACAGCAACACTCAGGCCAGCAATGCCAACACGGGCTGGAACATGGTTGGCAACCCCTGGATGACCTACTACAACATTCACAAAATGAACTATACCGCCCCCTTTGCCGTGTATAACGGTAACGGTTCCAGATATGATACTTACTCGCCCGCTGACGATGACTATGCGCTCCGCCCCTTCCAGGCTTTGTTCGTACAGTGTCCCAATGGGGTGACAAGCATTGACTTCCCCGCCGACGGACGCCAGATGACAAAAGAGGTGACCTCTCAGAATGGCGCAAGAGCACATGTCGCAGGAAGTCGCCAGCTGTTCGACATTCAGGTGGCTAATGGCGAACTGAGCGATAAGACGCGTCTGGTGGTGAACCCCGAAGCCACGATGGACTATGAGATTGGTCGCGATGCCAGCAAGTTCTTCGGTAGTGGTTCGGCCACGCCGCAAATCTACTCGCTTGACACCGACGGCACACAGTATGCCATCAACGAGCGTCCTGCCGACAGCGGCACGCTGCGCCTCGGCATCCTCTTCGCAGAAGACGGCGAGTACACCCTCTCGGCCATACGTAACGACATTGGAGAGGTCATCCTGACCGACCATGAGACAGGCATCGAGACCGACCTGCAGCAGCACGGCTATACCTTCGAGGCCGAGGCCGGTATGAACGACACCCGCTTCACCCTGTCCTTCGGCTCTGCCACAGGCATCATCACTGCTAAGGGTAATGAGGTAGCAGAGAAGGAGGTTTACACCCTTGACGGCGTGAAGGTCGGCAATACCACCAACGCCATTCAGAAGGGCGTCTATGTGGTGCGTCAAGGACAGAAGGCCCACAAGGTAATCATTAAGTAAAGCGACGGGACTATGAAAAGAATCAGATACCTGACCCTGCTATGGATGCTGTTTAGCGGCATCGTATGCTGGGCGCAAGAATTCAATCCTGCTGACCCTGCTGAGCCCGGCCAGCTGACAACCAGGCTGAAGCTGATGGTCAGTCCGTCGGGTGCCGGTTCAGCATACGGCGGCGGCAATTTCGTGCCTGGAACGTCGGTGACGGTGACGGCCTCGGCAGGTTCTGGCTGGGCGTTCGTCAACTGGACGGACGGTAGCGGCACGGTAGTAGCAACAACCACTTCGTACACATTTGTAAAGGGCGACGAAACTGAGACGCTGACAGCTAACTTCACCTTCAACCCCGGTAGCCCCGGCGAGCCTGCAGAGCTGCCTCAAAAGCTGACTCTGATAGCCAGCGAGGGCGGATGGGTCAGCGGCGGCGGATATTACCTGAATGGCACCATCGTCAACATCAATGCCTCAGCGAACAGCGATTTTGATTTCGACGGATGGTACAATGCCGACGGTACCCTCTATTCCACTAATGCTTCCACCACCTATACGATGGGCGAAGATCCTGCCACGCTGACGGCGAGGTTCACGTTCAACCCCAACTCACCCTCTGAGCCAGGCGAGGTGAACGTATGGCGACTGAAGCTGAGGGCACAGGACGGCGGCACCGTCTATGCAGACAAATACAACCTGAAAGAGGGTGAGATGACAACTGTCAGAGCCTCTGCGAACAGCGGCTACATCTTTGACGGCTGGTATCAGGGTGAATCCCTGATATCGTCGGAGGCTATGTTCACCTATACGATGGGTAACGGCAGTGTGACTCTGGAAGCCCGATTCTTCTTCTCGCCAGACGACCCTAACGAGCCGGGTTATATCCAGCAGCGGAAGTTCTCGTTTACGTTGAAGAATGTCATTACCAAGCCCGGAAAGACGGCACAGTTCCCCATCCTGCTCACGCCGCTGGCAACGCTGGGCGACATAACGTTCCAGCTGAACTTCGACCCGAGGCTGGATGTAGACATCGACAATGTAGCGGTGGCCGAGACATCAACGGCCTATCAGCTGACACGCGAGGCCGTGACAGAGGGCGACGTGGCCTACGATGAAGGCTTCACGTCGTATAGGTTCACTCTCAGTGGCGGCAGCATGGTGGTAGGCGAGGATGAGATGCCAACGGTAACTCCCATCCTGACTTTCCCTGTTAATGTACCTGCCGACTTGGAGACGGCCGCATCCTACAAAATATCCATCAACCAAATCAGCATCACCAATGAAGACGGAACCACTCAGACCGCAGGTACCCGCAACGGCCGCCTGTCAGTGTACAAGAATGGCGACGCGAACGGTGATAACGTTGTGTCGATTATCGACGCAGTATTAGTGGTGGACAAAATCCTCGGCAACCCGTCGGATGACTTCATCGAGGAAGCAGCCAACGTGAACGATGACGAGGGCATCAGCATCATCGATGCCGTTGGAGTGGTGGACATTATTCTGGGTGAGAACAACGAACCGCTGAAACTGCCGAAGATCAGTCAGCAGGCAACTCACGAGCCGGAATAGGATTGTTATTTTGACAATGAATAAAACTAATTATGAATAAAGACATGAAAAAGAAAATACTGATGCTACTGACACTGTTTGCCGGCGTGGTGACTGCCACTGCCGACAACACGGTGTCGGTAGGCACAGCCCTTATTCCCCAAGGGAAGACGGGCAGTTTCAGCATAGAGCTGACAAACAGCGATGTGTTTGCATCGTCATTAGAGCTACACATGACATTGCCTGAGGGTATCACCTTCGAGTCGGTGTCGCTGAGCGACCGCTTCACCGACAATCCTTCGTTGGGCAGCAGCACAAGCGGGCAGGCGGTTACCATTACCACCCTCTCTACCACCAATGCGGCCATTACCGGCAACAGCGGGCCGCTGCTATTCATTACCGTCTCTGCAGACGCAGATTTAGAAGTAGGTACGATACTCACAGCGTCTGTCACGAGCATGGAGCTGGCAATGAAAGTAGATGGCCATCACGAGAGTTTCAACCCCGATCCCTTCGACTTCGATATTGAGATTACCGACCGTATCATCCTTGACGAGAACTCGACGTTGGCTCCAACGGCTCAGTCGGGGGCTAACGTGCTGGTGAAGCGCACCATCAAGAAGGACACTTGGAACACACTTGTACTACCTTTCTCGCTGAAAAAGTCGGTGGCAGAGAATGCCTTTGGAACGGATGCCGTTTATTACAAGTTCTCTGGGTTTGAGACAACCGTAGACGTCGAAGGCGACCTGAAGCCTACGGCCATCAAGATGAATTTCACGGAATACAAGTTCACAAATTCCCTGTCGGCACTAACTGCCGGTCAACCCTTCCTGATAAAGACGAGCATAGACGTCAATGAATTTACCGCCGACAATGTGAAGATTGTGGACGCTGTCTCGCCAACTACAGCAGCAGATGTCGAATACGACATTTTGGAAGGACGGTTCACGGGTACCTTTGTGAAGACGAAGATTCCAGAAGATGGCCTGTTCATCAGCGATGACCTGTTCTGGTATTCCACTGGCGAAACTACCGTGAAGGCCTTCCGCGGATGGTTTGACCTGGATGTCGTTCTGAATCAGGCGATAGAGTTGTCGCGCATAACCATGAACTTCATAGATGACGGCGAGAGCATGGGCATTAGCGATGCTTCGCTATTTGAAAATGAGAAAATGAGAAATGGAGAAAATGAGAAACGCGGCAGGGTGTACGACCTACAGGGCCGCCGCATTCAAATTTCAAATTTCAAACTTCAAACTTCAAAGTTGAAGCAGGGCATCTATATCGTGAATGGTAAGAAGGTCGTCAAGTAAAGGAAGGAGGAGAGTAACTATGAAGAAGATATATTTGCAGCCGTCGGTGAAGATGGCAAAGACAGAAATAGAATTGATTCTCGACGGCTCCGGTGTGACGTCTGACAAAGGCATCGGCTACGGTGGCGTAGACACAAACGGCTCGAAGGACCCGGCATCACGCCTAAGGCACAGTGTCTGGGATGATGAGAATGACGAAGAGTTTTAGGCACACTCTGACTCTATCGGCAGGAGTTCTGTACCTTATATATTTAAAGCAGACAGCACGGCGAACCGTGCTGTCTGCTTTAATAATGAATAACAAGAGTTGCCGTGAAGGTTATGCGCTCTATGGTCTGGTTGCCATAGGTGTTTGTTATCACACGTAGCTTACTTGGTGGTCAGCAGCTTAACGCTGTGCTGGCGACCGTCGCACTTCCATGAAATGATATAGAGGGCTGCGGGCAGGGTACTCATGTCGTAGCCATCGGCAGCACGGAAGGTGGCGACGCGGTGGCCACGGGTGTTGTAGATGCTGACATTAAAAGAGAGGGCGGGAAGATTGTCGGCTCCGAAATGCAGACGGCCGCTTTGCGGATTGTAGGCCAGGGCGTAGTCCTGACGGTTGGCAGTGTCGATGCCATTGGATATGGAGCCACTCTCCTCAATGCGCCAAAGGCGATTATTGGATAAAGCATCACGCTCGTCGCTTGTGTAGCTCAAGATGGGCGTCCCGTTGTCGGAGCTGCCGTTACTGAGGTTGGCTGCGTGCTGGCTCCAGCGGCTGACGATGTTATACAGACCATCTGCCTGTCTGACAATGTCCCATTGCTGGTGAATGTCAGTGGAGTCAGGAGTGGCGACTTGAAGTGTTGCCCCCACATTGGTAGTAGCTGTGGATTCTGATGGAGACGGGTCGTAGAGAGCATGGCCCGTGGCACGATTGACGATGAACAGGTAGCCATTGGAGAGGTTCTGGACGTACCACTGCTGGCTTTCGCTATCTGTGTCGCGCCTGTTTGCGCAGACTTCGTCAAATTGAACGTTGACGTCGAAACAAGTGCCGGAGCCTGCATTGATAAAGCTATAATAGCTCTGACTGTCGGCTATGAAATCGGGGATTTTGACTTCGGGTTCAGGCTCTGGTACGTCGTCGGGTAGCAGTTTGGCAAAAGCCTGAGTGAGGTAGGCCATGTGCCGGTTGATGAATGTTCGAACGTCCTGAACATATCCGTTATAAGTATTGTGGAGCACTCTCTCACGCAGCGCCTGGGTACTGATGCCCCAGCGCTGGTAGTTCAGTTGCTGGGAGGCATCGATAAGTGTCGTCAGGCTGTCGAGCTTATCGTTAAGGTATTGTTCCAATCCTCCATCGACTAATTCCTTGTAACGGCGGTTGACGAGCCTTGCGAACCACGGGTCTTTCCACATTTTCTGTATCCACTGCTTGCATCCGCTGCCGGAATCGCCGTAGCCGTGGTCTTTCATCAACTGTTTCTCGGTATTGTTCGTACCACCACGGTCGGTGCGATCGTCGTTATTGTAGGCGATGTCGTAGTCCCAGAGGGGTCCCCAGTAGATACGGTCATCGTCCTGATGCTTATAGAAATAGGTGCTGAAGAATCCGTCGACATTGGCGCTCACCTCGGTGCAGATGTACCAGTTGACCAGCGAAAGGGAGTCGACCATCGGCCGGTAACCCCTCACAGGGTCGGTGAATGACTCGGAAAAGAGCCGATCCTCGAAGTCGTTGACGAACTCCTCGATGTATTCGAACTGGCTGCGGTCAATCTCGTCCTCGTCAGGGTAGTGGATGCGGATGGGCACGTTTTTGTTGTAAGTGTAGAAGCCCGTTGGTGTCAGATCATTGATCCAAACGTCCCAATCCCACTCAGAGCGGAAATCCTTAAAGCCGTCGGCTTCGAGCAGATAGCCGCCAGTGATATTACTTGTCTCGGTCAGTGGATAGTCTTGTTCGGCCACATTGACACGATGGGGGCGGACATCGACCTGGTCGGAGAGCTGGTAGTTACCAATATAATTGCCGTTGAGCGTCAAGTCGACGAACTTCGCCGCCGGATTGAACTTCAGTCCGGCGCGCTCGCCCATCAGGCTGGTGATAGCATTGCGCAGCAGTGTCTTATCGCCGTGATTGGCCAACAGCGTCCACTTCTTGGTGTTGGCATAGCCCTTACCCAGAAGTTTCTCCTTCGTGTTGAATTTCAACTTGTAGGGTTTTTTGGCCAAGTCGGCTGTGGAATTGCCGCGGACACGCACTAACAGTGAATCGTAGAAAATGACGGAATCCTGCTCGTTGACATACCACATCTTGGTATAGACCATCGTCGTCTTGCTGGTGATGGGGCGTCCGGTGAATGTGTTAATATAAATATGTGGCAAATTTGTCAGCCGGACGTGGTCTGCGTCCGGCTGAGCATTGGCACTGCCGACCAGGGACAATGCCAAGAACAATACTATCCAAAGATTCTTCATTTCAGTTCAAGCACCTGCTTGGCTGTTTCGTTGTCAGGGTCAATCTCCTGCAACTTGGCAGCAAACTCCTTAGCTGTAGCCTTGTCGTCCTTGGTAATCAGATAGTAGGAGATGAGGTAGCGGTAAGCCTCAATCAGGCGCACGTTGTCAGTGTTGTCGCGCTCAGCCTTTGTACCGAGCAGTTCAACGAGCTTCTCGTAGTGAGGCTTGGCCAGTTCCTGCTTCGACTCCGGGTCCATATACATGCCGATGCGGGCACGCTGGAAGGCTACGTAGTCTTCGATGTCAGTATACTTGGTCAGCAGGTTGGCATATACCTCGTCGGCCTTCCTGAACTTCTCCAGTTTCTCAACGGCATCCTCAATATTATTGGCATGCTGCACGTAGAGTTGTCCCAGTCCGGCGTGATCGCTGGCAGATGCCTTCGACACCTCGTTCAGGTACTTCTCATAGTACTTAATGGCGTTCTCGTAGTCCTTCGTTCCCTTATAGGCGTCAGACAGAGTCTTGATAACACCTGCGCGCTTGTCCTTGTTGTCAAACTCCTGGTCGAGGGCCTTCATGTACATGGCGATGGCCTCATCGTGGCGCTTCAGTCCGTTCAGGGCGTTTCCGTAGTAGACATAGTCCATGTAGGAGATATTGGCAGAGTCGGACTTGTTGAACAGCCGGTCAGCATAGTCGAGAGCCTGCTCGAAATTGCCCTTCTCCGTGTTGCAGAACATGGCCAGACGATTCAGTGTTGAGTTGCGCGGCTCCTTCTGCAGACCGAACGTCGTCAGCTCAATGCCCTTGTCGTACTTCTGTGTGAGGTAGGCCGAGAAGGCGCTCTCGATGATGTCCATCTTCTCTAACTTGGACTTGGGCACTTTGTCGTAGGAGGCGATGGCTTCGTCGAAGTTGTTGGAGATGTAGTTGATGTGGCCGATGATAGCATCAACGGGATAGTCGGGCACTTGTGTGCGCAGCTCGTTGAGCTTGGCAATGGCACCTTCGGGGCTGATTTTGCGGTAGACGCTGGCATACTTACGATAGGCCTCTGGATTCTTCGGGTCGAAGTAGATAGCCTGATCGTAGAAACCGGCAGCACCACCACCGTCTTCAGCCAGTGCAGCAATGTCGCCGCGCAGGATATAGGCAGGTGCGTACTTCAGCTTCATACCATACTCGGCATACTCACGTGCATGGGCTGTGTCCTTTGCCTCATAGAATGCGCGTCCGAAAGCTGTGAGGTTCTCTGCGTTCTTCTTATTCTTGTTGTAGAACGCTTTCAGTGACTTGGCGTCCGTCTGCTTGTTGGCAATGAGAGCCTTCAATGCATCGACGTCGGCCTTTGAGCCATCTTGGGCGATGGCGGGAGCAGCGAAGCTGAGCATCACGGCTCCAATGAACAGATATTTCTTTGTCTTCATAATCTCTTTTCCTTTCTCTCTTTTTACAGGGTTAAACATGTTTACTGTCTCTTGTGTTCTGTAGAATTAAAAATAAGTGACGGAGGTTCTTTGCCTCTATGACGCTACACATCGTAGATTGTCAAACGTCCGTTTTTCAATTTTTCAATTTTTTAATAATTCAATCTTTCAATCTTTCAATTCTTCAATCTTTCCTCAATTGTTCACCATGACCTCGCGGACGTTCATGTTGGCCTGCATGGGCAGCAGTCCCGCACGGAGGATAACCATCTGGCCCTTAGGCAGGCGACAGAAGTGTGCGAAACTGGAAGGCACGCCCGAACGCGGTTCGTTAAGGATGGCGTAGATGGTGCGGATAAGCGGGTAGTTTCCGTTGTATAGATAGTACTGATAGGGTCGCCAGCTGTTGCGGACTGTTGCAGAGTCGAGCCGGCTAACCTTCATGACTGTTATGTTCTTCTTGAATGTGACATTTGTCGTGTCACGCTTGTCGTTGAGCCAGTTGGAGCCGATGATGCCAAGGGCATTCTCGTGCTTCTCGACCCAGTCGACGACTTCACTGCTTTTCAGCACGGCACCAACATTGGCACCGGCGTTGATGGGCTTTCCGCCCAAAAGGGAGTCAACACACCAGCGGACGGTACTCGACTCAGGATTGTCGAATACGACGTCGATATCGCCCAACCGCGAGCCAGGGTAGACTTCGCTCCACTTCGTAACTTCACCGAGGAGGATGCGCTTAAAGTCCTTCACAGTGATGCACGTGTCGGGGTTGGCATTGTTGACGATGATGGCCAGACCGTCGTATGCAACGGGGATGACCTGTGGAACGAAGCTGCGTTTTTTCAGGCTCTGCAGTTCGTTTTCCGTGAGACGGCGCGTGGTAAAGGCCAGCCACGTCTCAAGATTCATGAGCTTCTTCATCGCCTCCTGTTCGTTAGTATACTGTGGGCGGATGCTGTCTAAGGCGGTAGTAGCCATGAAGATGTCCAGCTCCTCGTCAAGGATGGGGTAGAAGCTCTCATCGGCAACGAAACTGGCGGCGGCCGCCTCGTAATCGTAGCCTAAATCTTTTTTAGGCTTGTTCCCACAAGCGAGGAACAAGCCTAAAATGAGTGTTAATCCAACTATCTTGTTGAATGTGTTCATAATCACATAAGAGTTACTGCAGACGGAAGGTTACAGGTACGGTGTACTTCACACGCACGGGAGAGCCGTTCTGTCTACCAGGAATCCACTTCGGCATGGACTTCAGCACGCGGACAGCCTCCTTGTCAAGAGACGGGTCAACCGACTTGACAACCTTCACGTCGGTGATGCTACCGTCGCGCTCAACCACGAAGGTACAGATAACACGACCCTGAATGCCGTTCTCCTCAGCCACCACAGGATATTTCATGTGTTCGTTGAGGTATTTCATCAGCTCGGCGTCGCCACCGGGGAATGAAGGCATCTGTTCAACAACGTCGAACACCTTTGTCTCTTCTTCCTTCGGTTTCTCGTCGACCACGACTTCCTTGGCCTTCAGCACCTCACCTTCGGCTTCGTCGTTACCTTTCACGTCGAAAGTACCGATGGCGGTGTTGGTCTTCGAGAGGTCGTCCTGAGACTTGATTTCGTCCTCGGGCTTCACTTCATCGTCCTTCTTGATTTCAGGAGCGGTAAACTTCACCGATGACTTCACCTTCTCAACAACCTTCTGTTCAACTTCCACCTTAACGGGTTCCTTACGTTCAACCTTGGCTTCCTTCTTCTGAGCCAGTTTCGACAGCTCCACATCAGTATCGATGGTGGCGTTCTGCTTAATGGCATTCTGAATAGCCAGGTTAGCGTATGCAATGGCGAAGATGGCAGCAATGCCAATCAGCACCCAGATGAGAGCCTTGACGTTACGTCTGCCCGTGTCGCGACGGAGAACGTATGCGCCGTACTCTTTGTTCTTACCTTCAAAGACAAGGTCGGTCCAGTTGTTGTCAATAAGATCTATTTTTGCCATAGTCTATTTCCTTTCTTTTACTGGTCACTTTCCTTAGTGAACGGGATGCCCTTCAACTTGAGCAGTTTTTCATCGTCTTCGTTCACCTTGTCAATGACATATTTACCAATACTGCAAACCAACATCTCGTCAAGAGCCTGTACCATGTTGTCATACGTGGAGATGTCCGTGGGCTTGATGATGACCGTCAGAGTCTGCATACCCTTCTCGCCGAATTCGGCCAGGAACTCTTCCGTCTTACCGTTACGTATGTCCGAAAGTTCCTTGTCGTATGCTTCCTTGGTCAGCTTGTCGCCCATCTGGGCCTTCTTCTCGTCGAGCTGCTTCTTTGCCATCATGACACGTGCCACAGGGCTGAAACCGTCCTCAGTAATGTGCTCAATGAGCAGCTTGCGGACGCCGTCCTTACCCCATGTAGTCTCTTTGAGGCATTCAGCGTTCTCATAATCGGGCAGACCTTCAACATAGTAGATCTTGTCATCGCCACCAAGGTAGAGCGTGATGGTGTAAGAAGCCTTCGTCACCGACTTGTCTTCCTTGGTCATGTTCTCGTCATTACTCGGCATCGTCAGCTGCATAGCCTGCGGCTTACTCAGTGTCGTACAGAGCATGAAGAACGTAATCAGAAGCATCATCATGTCCACCATCGGCGTGAAGTTCACGCGGGTGTCCATTTTTTTCTGCTTACTAGCATTCTTTTTTGCCATATCTTAGATCTCCCCCTGTTTTTTGGTATCAAGGTTAGTAATCAGCTGATAACGGTTCTCGTTCATGTCCTGCAGCTCTGACATCATCTTCTTGATGACAGCGTAAGGCGTCTTGGCATCTGCCTTGATGGCAATACGGATGTCGCTGTTGGACTCACGAGCGGCCGTTACCCACTCCTGGAACTCACTCTTCCCGCCATCGATACTATCGAGGGGGATGCTCAACTTCTGGATTTCCTCAGCCATCTTCTCCTGTTCAAGACTATAATAGTCTGTGAAGACAGCCATAGGTGCACCGATCATGGCATCCTCGCGGAAATGCTTCAGCTGCGCGCTGTTCAGCGAAACGCCGAACTTGGCGGTCACAGCGTCCATCATGTCCTGCATCGTGTTCTTGTTCTCGGAGCCCACGTAGATGTTGCCCTCTGGCGAAACCAGAATGTTGAGCACATCGTTCTCGGGCACCTTGACCTCGGACACTGAGCTCGGCGTGTTGACCTTGATAGGCTCTGGCGTCAGGAATGTTGATGTCAACATGAAGAAGCAGAGCAACAGAGTCATCACGTCCGACATAGGCGTCATGTCGATCCAGATGTCTTTTTTCTGAATTTTTATTTTACCCATAATCGTCTAAGGAATTAAAAGGTAAAACAGCTTATGCCTCGTGGTGGTTAGAATCGTATGTTGCAGCGATGGTGTAACCAACCTCGTCGAGGGCGAATGTCAGCTTGTCGATCTTGTTTGAGAAGAAGTTGTAGACGACGGTAGCAACCCATGACGTCAAAATACCCGAAGCCGTGTTCACAAGGGCCTCAGAAATACCTGCAGACAGAGCCATAGAGTCAGCACCGCCACCAGCAGACAGAGCCTGGAACGATCCGATCATACCGAGCACCGTACCGAACAGAGCGGTCAGCGTACCGAGTGATACGATGGTTGCGATCATCGGGAGGTTCATTGTCAGGGTAGGCATCTCAAGCTGGGTAGCCTCTTCGTGAGCCTGCTGAATCTTCGAAATCTTCTGTGACTTCTTCAGGGTGTCGTCCTTCTCAACGGTCTCGTACATGTTGATGGAAGCCATCACCACGTTAGCCACTGAGCCCTGCATCTTGTTGCAGATAGCCTTGGCCTCGTCGAACTTCTGAGCCTTGATGGCGTCCTTCACCTGAGAGGTGAACTTGGCCAGGTTGATCTTACCAGAGGCAGACTTGATGGCGAAGTAGCGCTCGACACCAAGAACGACGACGGTGAGCAAAAGGGTGAAGATAATACCTACGACGAAACCGCCCTTGTAGACAGTACCCATCAGGTCAGCGGGATGTCCGTTCTTGTCACCGCCCTGGAAGTGACTGGGGTCACCGAGTACGAAGAAATAGAAACAATAAGCGATGATACAGCAGATAACGAGGATAATCCATGCATCCTTTACGCCTTTGAAGCCCGATGATTTTTTGGCCGGGGCTGCAGCCTTTGTTGTTGTTGCCATAATTGTTTGATTTTAGTTTTTTGTTATTAAATAATTAAGTTTATAAATGTTCTTATCTCGTTTAAAATGCCTGTTTTCAGCCCTATTGCAGTCTCGACACGGCAGATTCAACCGCAAAGATAGCAAATTAAAGCGGACTACAAGCGTATTTTGCAACTTTTAACTCTTAAAAAAACAAAAAACGGCGGTTCCTTCCCCGTTTCTACCTCAATTTTCCCAAAACTTCCTTGATACGGCGCATGGCTTCGACAATGTTTTCGTCGCTCGTAGCGTAGCTCATGCGGAAGCATTCCGGGTCACCGAAAGCGTCACCGCCGACGGTAGCCACATGCCCTTCGTCCAACAGGTACATGGCCAGGTCGGTACTGTTCTTGATGAGGGAACCATCGGGCGCGGTCTTGCCGTAGAAACTGCTGCATTTAGGGAACAGGTAGAAGGCACCCTCGGGTACGTTCACCTCTAATCCGGGAATGTCTTTGGCCAGTTTCACAATCAGGTCGCGGCGGCGTTCAAAAGCCTGACGCATCTCCTCGACGCACTGCTGGCTTTCGGTGTATGCTGCCAATGCGGCCATCTGGCTTACCGAGCACGGGCCGCTGGTGTACTGGCCCTGTAGTTTATTGCAGCCCTTGACAATCCACTCCGGCGCGGCGATATAGCCGATGCGCCAGCCCGTCATGGCGTAGGCCTTGCTGACGCCGTTGACGATGATGGCACGCTCCTTCATGCCGGGGAATTGGGCTATGGATTCGTGGTGACCCACATAGTTGATATGCTCGTAGATCTCATCGGCGAGCACATACAAGTTCTCATGGCGCAAGATGACCTCGGCCAGTGCCTGCAGCTCCACCTTATTATATACAGAGCCCGTCGGGTTGCTGGGCGAGCAGAGAATCACCATGCGTGTCTTTGGCGTGATGGCGGCCTCCAACTGAGCTGCCGTCATTTTGAAGTTCTGGTCGAAACCAGCCTCGACAATGACGGGTTCACCGCCTGCCAGCTTCACCATCTGCGGGTAACTGACCCAGTAGGGAGCGGGGATGATTACCTCCTCCCCGTCGTTCACCAGTGCCATAATGGTGTTGCAGACGCTCTGCTTGGCACCGTTCGACACCAATATCTCGCTGGGCTGGTAGCGCAGCTGGTTCTCGCGCTCCAACTTGCGGGCTATGGCCTGTCGCAGGTTGGGATAGCCGGGAACAGGCGAATAGCGGGAATAGTTCTCGTCGACAGCCAGTTTAGCTGCCTGTTTGATATGGTCGGGTGTATTGAAGTCAGGTTCGCCGACACTCATGTTGATGACGTCGATACCCTGCGCCTTCATTTCTGCACTTTTCTGCGACATGGCCAGCGTGGCCGATGGCGCAAGACGTTGCAAACGGTTGGATAATTGTGGCATATTCTTGCTTCGTGTTATGAATTTCCGTGCAAAAGTAATCAAAAAGTTTCTTTTTAGCAAAGAAAACCGTCTTTTTTTTAGTTTTTCCCCCAATTACCTATTATTTGCTCAATTGCTGAACGTATTTGACCGGTTCTCCGTCGTGCCTGAGTGCATCGGCAAATTCCTGCGGACGGATGGTGACGGGGCCTTGCATGAATTCCGGAATGTTATAGCTTCTCAAGAACTGGCGGTGGTAGTCGGGGTCGGCACAGGGCAGCTCAAAAGGTTTGGCCCCCCGGCCGTCTTTGTCGATATGTGCGAAGAACGGACGGGTGTAGTTACCGTCATAGCGGCGGGTGCTGAAGACCACCCAGCGTCCGTTGCTCGACCACGAGTGATAGCTCTCGACGTCGGGAGAGTTGATTTCCTTCATCGCCCGTGCTTCTCCGGTGGTGAGGTCAATCATCCAGAGGTCGGCATCGCGGTGCCAGATGTGGAACACGCCGAATTCGGCAAGGGCAAACATCAGATAGCGGCCGTCGGGAGAGACGCGAGGCAGGGTAGCGCTCTTGTCCATCGACGCTGCATCGAAGACCATCTTACGCGGTCCGAACTGTCTGGTCTCCGGGTCGAAGCTTTTTTTGTAGATGTTGTATTTGGCCTGATCTGAGCGGTTGATGAACTCCAAGCCCTCGTCAATGCTGTCTTCGTACTCGAAATGGGCACAACTGTAGTAGAGCGTCTTACCGTCGGGAGCCCAGAACGGGTACACTTCCAGTTCGTTGGGGTCGTTCTCAATATTCGTCACCTCATTCTTCTCCACGTCGTAGGCTATCAGGTCGCTTCGCGTGTCAAACACCTCAATCTTGTTGGGATGGACGGTATGGAACGTCTGGTGAGTCAGGTTCGTGGAATAGACGATGAGCTTCAGCCAGGGGTGCCAGGTCGGATAGACACCAGCCGAGAGGATGGAGTCGTTGCGCATGTTGATCTTCCTGACCTGTCCGTCGTAGGCAATGACAGTTCCGCCCATGTTCTGGCGTGCATGGAACTGCATCCTGTCGGGGTTGTAGTGCTGGTAGTTGTGGCAGTTAATACATTGTCCGTCGGCGCCGACACTACAGAGCATGTTGTCGTAGATGACGCTCTCGTCATAGTTCTCTATGCAGCGCTGGTTGATGGTCAGGTCTTCGTAGGTGACGTATGACGGTGCAATCAGGCGGTAGCTGATGTAGGAATCGATAGAGTCGGGCGACACATGGATGTCGAACGGCTTGAAGCGGGTCCACTGGCCTTTGCTGCGGGCATAGACCTCCACCTTGACGGCCTTCCCCTGTGCAGCATTTGTCAGTTGCTGCCAGTCGTCGAAGTCGGGCTGTACCTTAGTGCCGTTACAGATAAGCTCCTCGCTGCCGCATGAGAAGCGGACGGCCATATCCTCTGCCGGCGTTTCCATTTCGAACGTCAGCGGGGTGATGTTCACGGGAATGGTAACCCCGATGTAGTCAGGATAGATTTGGGGAAACGACTTCGATTCGCTGTACTCTGTCGGAAGTTCGTTGCCGCATGCTGTCAGCAGCGCGGTAACGGCTATGATGGGGAAAAGTCTCTTCATATCAGAAATAAGTAATGTCCTTCAGGAAGAAGTATTCATAAAAGTAAGTGTTGCCGAAGAAGGGGTAGAGTAGGGTTCTGGCCTCGTTTAACGACCTGCCCTTGTATTGATTCAGCTGTTTCATGAAAGCATCGTAATTCTTCAGCACGTTCTTGTCGGGCAGGTTCCTGATGTCGTCCATCTGCTGCATGTGCCCGAAAAGACAGGCTGCCTCCAAGAAGATGCGCGGCATTTTCTGGCGTGGGTGCAACTGCGCATACTTGGCCATACGGGGCCAGAAGTCATCGGGGTTCCTGGTCCATAACGTGGCCAGAACGGCCTGCTCCTGGAAATAGGGGTCGTCGGAGTCTGTCGTCGAAAGCATCGTCATCAGGTATTTCTCCACATAGCCGTCATCGGAACCCATACAGTTCTTATAATGCAGCATGTGCGTGATGGGGCCGGTCTCTCTGTCTTTGGCTATCTCGTCGGAATTGGCAAGCAGTTGCTCTATATGGTCTGCCCACTGGCCGTAGAACATGGTCTGGCGCAGCAGGTCTATGTATTTCCTTACAGCCTGTGTCTCGCCATCGAGCAGTGAGCATCTGGTCAGATACTGCAGGAGCTCTACGCTCCATCCGAATTTCACGCCTTGTTCCAGACACATGCGGTGGCACTCGTTCAGCAAACCATACTGGTAATAGATCAGTCGGCCTGCGGTGTTGTGCATGAAGGCGGGGATTGGCGTGTTGCTGCGCTTTGAGCCTTTCTGGAAATTATACATTTCGTCAAGCTGTCTACCCAGTCGGCTCAGGGCCAGATTGTGCATCATCACAATGGCTCGCGTGGGTTCAGATGTCTGGGCCTGTCCATCTTTCAGCACACCCTCCCAGTCGGCTTGCTCTATGCAACGCTGCATCCGCAGTTCGTGGTGGAAGTTATCGTCCTTGTACCAGAAATACCAGACTCCGGCAACGACTGCTGCCAACAGTGCTCCTTGTATCGCCCAGCGCACGACGGGCTTATTGCTCTTGTTGTCCTTCTTGTCTTTTTGTTCGGTATAGGTGCTGTGGTAAGTCAAAACAAAAGCCAGGAAGCACACCGCTAATGCGTAGTAGGGAATCTTGAAGAGAGAATAGGTGTCTTTGATGATAAAGTCGGGCCAAGCCGTCTGGTAGAGTAGGTCGATGTTGGTTTGGTAATAGACGAAACGGTAGTAGAACAGGGGAATGGCCAGTATGGCCAACAGGCCTACGGCTGTTAGCACGACATTCTGTGTGCGGTTCTTGCCGAGTCGCCACGACCACAGTCCCATCAGCAGGGTGGCAGCCAAGGCATAGACGCCCGTCAGCGGATAGCCTGCCAGCGCTACAAGAACGATATAGCCGATGCGCAGCCACAGCTTGTCAGGCAGTTTGCGGAAAGCCCACATCAGGGCAACGGCGGCCGTTGTTCCGATGGTGGCCACGAAGAAGTAGCCCCGCAGTTTCATGGAATACACCCAATAGCCCAAGTCCATGTTGGCAATCAGCAGAATGGCTACGGGTATCAGCGTGGCGACGATCCACCTGTCAGGAATGTTGAAGGTCCGCTTTGTCAGCCATAACAGCAGCAGCCACCAGCCGCACAGCATGAGGACACCTAACCAAGGATAATAGAAAAACTGCGTGAAGAATGAACCCAAATAAGAGAGCATGCCTCCTGGCACGACCATCTGTTGCTTGAAGAACAGCGAGGAGTTGAGGAATAGGTTATACTGCTGTACCTTCCAGAGTAGGTCGGACTCGGCATATAGCAGAGCGATGGCGATGATGAGCAGTGCTCCCAACCATAGTGCTGTCTGCTTGATTTTATTCATCTGCGTTGAGAATAAATGTTGCATGTTTACAATTTATTATTCGAAGTAGAAGGTAAGTACAATCATTTTCGACTGGGCACTGCTGACGGAATTGGCAAAAATGCGCTTGTTGACGTCGGTCAGCTCGTCGACATGTTTTTGATTGAGGCTGTTCGTCAGGCTGTAACAGAACTTCAGCTCTGGGATTAGCTTGAAGAAGGGCAGGTAGAAGTCGCAGCCCAGACCAATCTCGATCATGGTGTCGGTTCGCTTCAGCTGTATGAAGTCCTGATCCTTGCCCGACAGATTGATGAGCTCGTTGACGCCAGCCATGATGTATGGCCTGTAGTTGTTGAAGCGCTCGGCCGAGAACTTCAGACTAACAGGGAAAGAGATGTAGGTGTTCTTCATGTCCTGTGTGGAAAGCCTTGGGTAGCCGTTCTCGTCTAAGTCTTCCAGATGGCGGAAGGTAAGGTGTTTCGAGCCAAAGTGCATGGCTGGAGAGAAACGGGCGGACAGATGTGAGCCGAGGCGGACGTCTGCAAGCACGCCGACGCTGAAGCCCGGGTTCCAGTTGTCCTGGTCGGTGACGATGGTCTCGGTGGTCTGCGTGCCGTCATCTTGGGTGACGAGCTGCGGTCCGACGTTCTGGAACTCTATGTCCTGCATGTTCAGTCCAACGAGAATACCGAAGTGCATCGGGCGCAGGTCGATGTAGGGTTTGTTCTGGGGTTTACGTTCCTGGGCCAGAGAAGGCGTCTGCACCACAAACAGGGCGAGAAGTGCCATGATAAACACTGCCCCCATTCGCGACGATTCCACCTTATTATAATAATATATAGCCTTTCTCATCTCATCTCGTTTCTTTATTTATAACGTGGAAAGGGGCGCATTATTATATCCTGTTTTATTTCGACATCGTATAAATTGCAAAAATAACTACCAAAAGTTAGGTATTTCTCGAAAATAGTTCGTACCTTTGCATCACAAATTCTAAGTAATTATTAACAATAAACAAGAAAAGAATTATGGCATACGTAATTAGTGATGACTGTATTGCATGTGGAACATGCGCAGGCGAGTGCCCCGTTGAGGCAATCTCTGAAGGTGAAAAGTATGTAATCGATGCTGACGCTTGCACTGAGTGCGGCACGTGCGCATCTGTCTGCCCGTCTGAGGCTATCAGCCTTCAAGCTTAATTCGTCTGAATGAAGCTTTATAAAGCAAATGGGGACATTTCACGATGTCCCCATTAATTATTTTCTGTACTCCCGACTCATAGTCCGCTTGCCTGGTGCAGGCGCTCCATGTTGCCGTCCCAGAGTCCACGCAGGTCTTCAATGTCTTCGGCAGGAGCATAGTCCACGACACACAGACACACTTCGCCAGTCAGTTCGCTACGACCGATACGCATCTCCCAGTAGGCTTCAGGATCTTCTTCCTCAACCCATCGCAACTTGATGTGGTTGTTCTTCTTGCGTTCAACTACTCTCGCCTCCAGCGTGTGGTGCTCTGCCCACAAGTCGCCCCATGTCAGCGATATGATGTCATTATTCTCTTCTACGCGGTCTGCTAACCAGCGCCTCATGCCGTGCACAGTGCTAATCTGTTCCCAGACTATGTTTGGGGACTTTGTGCTCAACGGGTATTCCAGGTCCAATCTTTGCTTTCGCATAAGCTCTTACGGGTTAGTAATACGTTCACTTTTTGGTTTACGGGTGCAAATATACAACTTTTCTTCCAAATAGAACGATTTTTTTTCGAAAAATTTTGTGAATTAAAAAAAAAGTCGTACCTTTGCACGCGATTTCGAGGAAATCCCCTCGATGGCGGGATAGCTCAGCTGGTTAGAGCGCATGATTCATAATCATGAGGTCGCCGGTTCAATCCCGGCTCCCGCTACACTGAAAATCAACGAGTTACAGAGATGTAACTCGTTTTTGTTTTACACTCGGTGAAATTCAGGTGAAATTCGCGACGAAAAAGTTAGCTTGTGAAATTCGGTGCAATACATTAATATCTTATGGCATTTCTTGATATTTCAGATCCATTATATTGCAATGACTGTTTATCCATTTTTCCAAGGGGCATTCCTATCTTATTTAAAATGCTTTTTTAGTAATTGTGGGCAAATGTTGTCCTACCACCCTCCCTTCTATATTAAATAATGTGTAAAATGTGCTTTCAATAGTGCGATTCTCAAAAATATTTTTTATTTTTGCAGAAATAAACGGATGAACTATGCCTGACAATAGAATTCTGCGTTAGCCTCTTTCCATTCCAATATTGTTTTTTCGTCCATGTATAATCTCGTCTTTTGAACTAACTCTTTTTGAATAAATCGTCAGCCGTCACCTGTTTATTGACTTTCCTTGCGTACATATTATTATATAGTCCGAATGGGGTAACAAAAACTATTGAAAAGGATTTTTTCGTGTTTGTTACTTTCTTGAATGTACGAAGTCGCTCATCCACACGGTTGGCGTAGGCTTTCGTTATTTCATATTCGCTGCTGGAATACTTCATTTCACATACACTGATGGTCTTGTCGTTTCGGTCTATCAGCAAGTCGATCTGCCCGCCTCTCTTCAAATCATTATCAGCATCGGTATCATTGATGACTGCCTCTGATGGACGGTAATTCCAGGAGCAGGGCGAGTAATATGTTCCGCTAATACCTAAAGCACTTACAATCTGTTCGACATGATG
>Ga0310786_10000578_pt1 | contig 59354 bp, 55 predicted proteins | sample AusTroGonzalo_MG_FD_203881 | JGI IMG/M metagenome (GOLD analysis project Ga0310786, IMG submission 203881) | Bovine rumen microbial communities from tropical cattle in Woodstock, Queensland, Australia - Gonzalo_03 (v2) (version 2) | ecosystem: Host-associated > Mammals > Digestive system >...
GGCGGCGTTATACTCGGACGTCGCGCCATTACTGAAATTCCAGCCATCCAGCATCACGACAGTGGTCGCCTGCTTCACGTCTTCCATCGCCAGGCGCAAATATTCCTCGTAGCGCTTCCCGTTCGGCTGGCGGGCCGGGTTCAGGACCTTGCAGCCATACTCTTTTTCGATCAGGGCCGCGTAACCATAGAAAATCGGATAATTGAACATTCTTTTCCCGGTCATAGGCCCGGCGATATACACCACGTCGGTCTTACTGAACATTTCGCGCCCCTTTCTCGATTTCAGTCAGCCAGGCGTCGATCACGCTTTCATCCGGGTCCGAGGCTTTCACCGAAAAAACCGGGCAGTGCGTCAATTTCCAGACGGGAAATTCGGTTTCGATGAAAAGGATCTTCCGCGGCTCCAAAATGCAAAGGGCTAGCCAGAAATTACCGCTGGCGACGCCGGCGAATCCGCCCAGGGATCCGATCAGGCCGAAAAGCGTGCCGCAGCTGGGGGCGATACTTACGACGGCCCGATGCTTTTCCCAGCAGAAAATATCGCGCTTGATCGTCGCGCCGTGGTGCTGCATGTGCGTATCGATCGGGATCAGGCCGCGGGCGACGGTTTTTTCCCACAGATGACAGGCGAAATTCTCCGGGCAGCAGATCGAATCGTTCGACGTGCTCACGAAATGGAAACCTACCAGCGGCGACAAACAGAAAAATGGCAGGCGGTAGCACGACGGGTGATCCTCGCCGATTTCGATCCCCAGCTCTTCGCGGGCGCATTTCTCCGCCTTCGTCTCCGGGCCATCGTCCCATTCCGCGCACGGGAAATTCAGGAAAACGGATAGATCATAGTGGGCCTCGTTCCGGTCCGCGTCGCCGAAAAATTCCTCCTGCCCCAGCTGCGTCTCAAAGTAGAAATCGCGGTCCGGGAAAGCCCGCTCCAGTGCTGGCAGGCAGTTCGCGTAAAACATGATCGCGTCGCCCATTCCATGATAGAATTTCAGCAGGATCCGCTTGAAATCCGGGTGTTCGGTCAGGATCTCTGCCAGTGTTCTATTTACATATTTCAATTTCATTTTTTCGCCGTCTCCATCAGTTGAAGGCATGTTTTTTTCGTTCGGATCTGCGAAATCCCGGCGGCCAGTGCCTGGTAATCGCCGACAATCACGCATTCCTCTTTCGTCCTGGTCGCCGCAGTATAAATCAGGCTCCGATCGAGTTGGAATTTATCCCGCGCCAGCAGCACAATCACGACTTTCCGGTACTGCGACCCCTGGGATTTATGGACGGTCAGGGCGTAGGCGTAGGTCAGGTTTTTCACCATTTCCCGCGTGAAACGGACCTGGTCCTTCGTCTCCCCGTTTTCGTCCTGAAACGGGACGTCCAGCTTGACGAAAACGCTCCCGTCGTCGTCGGTGGTAAGGACCGTTCCGGTCGTGCCGTTCCAGACGTGCTCCTGGGGCGTGTTTACGGTGTTTATCACGCGGTCGCCTGCCAGGAATTTTCCGGCGTCGGTCATGCCGCGTTTCCAGCGGTCCAGAGCCAGCAGGTCCTCGTTCAGGGCGTTCACGGTCGCCTCCTGAAAAACGCCGTCGATCTTCTTCCCGTTCTTCGGGCAAAGGACAATATCTTTTTCAAAGTCCAGGATCCCGTCTTTCGCCCAGGTGCAAATCGCCTCGTGGGCGTCCTTCGGCTCCGTATGGCCGACCACGCTCCAGCGTTCCCGCTCGCTCTCCATGAAGTGCGGCGGCAGGTTTCCGTTTCGGATCTTGGAGGCCGCCTGAAATACCGCCTCGGTGTTTCGGTAGCAGTGCGTCAAGGTTTGCACAGTGTCCGGGTACAGCTCTATAATATCATGGAAAGGCTGGCCCCTGCCGACGGGCGTGAGCTGCGCCTGGTCGCCGACCAGGACAAGACGGGCCGGGTTCCGTTTCGTGATCTCTGCCAACAGTGCGGAATCGACCATGCTGGCCTCGTCGATGATGATCGCGGCCCGCTCCAGCGTTCCCGCCGTGAAAACGTCCGCCCCTTTCGATCCGAGCATCACGTGGATCGTCGTCGCCGGGATCCCGCTGGCCTCTTTCAGGCGGGCGGCTGCTTTTCCCGTCGGGGCGCAAAGGGCCACGTCCAGGTTTTTGAAAGCCGCTTTCATGCCGCGGACGATCATGCGGATTACAGTCGTTTTCCCCACGCCGGCGCCGCCGTTCACAATGCAGAATTTTCGACCGATCGCGTGCCGGACGGCGGAAATCTGGCTTTCGTCCGGTGTGAAAGGCTCTCCGGCGGCCAGTTCTTCGTCGGTCAGCGGGATTTCCTCGGCGGGTTTCGAGACGGCCAGCCGCACATAGTCGGCCACGATCGTCTCGTTCATGTAATCGCGCCGCCCGGCCATCATGTTCAGGTCCCGGAAAACGTACAGCTCGCCCGCTTCCTGCATTTCCTGGACGCATTGGACGATCAGCGCGTCGCCGACGTTCGGGATCAGCTTTTGGACGGCCTCGAAATGGGCCCAGCAGGACATAGCCGTGGATCCGTCGTCCGTTACCAGCTGGATCCCGTAGAGGACCGCCGCTTTCACGCGCCGCGGGTCGTCGTCTCCGATCTCGAAATTCTGGCGGATGTTTTCATCTACCGTTCGGAAAGAAAATCCGGCCAAATCGGCCAGTTTATAGCAGTTTTCGTTCACCACGCCCGTCGTTTCGGCTCCCCATTTCTCGTAAGCGGCGTTCGCCATCGCGTCCGTCGCTCCCTTGTCGATCAGCCAGGAAACGACCTCGGCCCGCTCGTGGTTATCGTCGAAAAGCTCGATCTGCTTTTGGAATGAATCGAAGGCCGCGGGCGTCATTTTTCGGATCGACCCGAATGGCAGGTTCCGCCAGTCTTCGCGCATCAAATCCCATATCTGCTGTTCCGTTGCGATCCCTACACCGTGCGACCGCATACAGACATAATGCAGCTGGCTCCGCGGCTCCAGCGGCAAGGTCAGTTTCGCCGCCTTGAATTGAAATTGACGCTCGCCCTTGTAAACAACATATTCCCCGGTCAGCGCCAGCGTCTCCATTTCGTTCGGCTGCCAGTTCAGCGTCCCTTTACAGGTCACGCTCGTCTCTGGCTGGCCGTCGCCTCCCATTGTCCCGCGGAAAAGATACCAGCGGGAATCCGGGTTCGCGTATCTTATACGCTCAACAGTAACGACTATTTGCATTTTTCGTTCCTGGTTCTTTCGTTTTCGAGTGTTTCGTTTCTTTCGTAGAGGATCCGCAGGGCAATCGCCGCCGCGTGGGCGGCGTTGCCTGCGAAAATCACCGATACCCCGCGAAATGTCAGCTGGGCGATCCGTTTCATCAAAAACTGGGGGGTGCAGCGGACGTGCTCGTGGTCAGGCGGCAGGATCACGCCCTGCCGGATCCGATAACAGAACGTCTCAAAGTCCGTTTCGACGATCACGACCTTCGCGGAAAACTTCGCGGCGTCCATCCGGTTCAGCTCCTTAACGAAACGGTGCCAACCGGTCGAAATGGTGCCGACGAAATCGTCGCCGCTCTTCCGTTCGACCGCAAAGGCGTCGTCCCCTTTCAGGGCGTAGTCGCCCGTCTTCAAGGTTCCGATCTCTACCTCGACGTCCGGCGGGAAAGCCCACGGGCGCTGTTCGCGGGTATCAATGATGATTACCATGCCGGCGATCTCCTATCAGTAGGGGCATTTCGGCGCGGCGGTTCCGGGATAAGCGGGCGGCTGGGGCGCTGCCGGGGCCGCCGGAGCTGCCGCCTGCATCGTCGGCGGGTTCCAGTTCGGGGGCGCAGCGGGCGCGGGTGCCGGTGCCGACGGCGGGACGGGCGCGGCGGCAGGCATTCCCACGCCGCGGCGCTGCATGATCTCTGCCATCGTGAGTTTCCGGGGGCCGCCGCCGCCCAGTGCGGTGATGTACTTGATGTTGACAAACGGCTGGCCGTTGTTGCCGACCTTCGTGCTGGCCTCGACGACGGCGGTGCATTTCAGGTTCAGCATGTTCGGGATCGAGGCGCTGCCGTCCTGGTTCGGGACAAACTGCATTTCCAGTTCGGGGATCGTGTTCACGTTGAAACCGATCTGGCGGAGCGTTTCCAGCGTGATTTCCCAGCGCTGCATGTGGGCGCGGTTGCCGAATCCGTCGCGGTTCGACATTTCGCCGTGCCAGGTGTCGGTGTTTCCGTTCGCATCCTGGAGCAGCAGGCAGACGTCGTACCAGATCTGGATCTGTTCGCCGCGGCTGTTCATGGTTTCGCCGTCCTTCGGGCCGAATTTCGGCTCCGCGATGAAAGCGTCGATGATGGTGCAGTCAAAGTTTCCGGGGGTCTTGAACATGGTTTTTTCCTTTCGTTGGTTGAATGTTCAAATTAAAATTCCGGCGATCCGGTTGTAAATTTTGTTCGTCAGGAGGACGTCCTGGGTGCAATAGTCCAGGAGTTTCGCCCGCCCTTCTTCGGTTTTTATCATTTCCGGGAAATCCCGAAAATTGATTTCGATTTTATGGTCTTCGAGCATGGCTCCGGCGATGTTGTCGAGCTTCTCGAAATTCCCGTAGCCGCACCAGACGACCATCAAGTCGATGTGTTTCGCCTCGGCCCGTTTCTGGTATCTGGCGGTCATTTCGGCCAGCGTCGGCATCCCGTAGGCTCGCGGATCCACGCCCAGCAGCACGGCCCGGCGATACAGGAAAGGCAGATCGAAGGACATGCCGTTATAGGTAATCACGCGGGTCCCGGACAGGGCCTTGAAAGCATCCTCGACGATCCGGGTTTCCTCCTCGTCCGTTTCGGCGTGGAGGCAGTCGCGCCAGATGTTTTTTTCGTCCTCGACGGCGACCCAGGCGCAGATCCGGCCATACAGCGGCGACAATGCCATCTTGTCGATCTGCTCGGCTCTCGCGGCGGCTTCCTTTTCGGCGATCTTGGCCGGGTCCTTGAGATTTCCGGTGGCGACCTTCGGTTTCGGAAGCCGGTCCAGCATCGACGTGTTCGGGATCGTCTCGATGTCAAAGGTTATTTCGCGCATTTCTTCGGCCCTTTCTTTGCGGCGATCTTCTTCACCACTTCAAGCCGCTTTTTCGTCGTTTCCACTGCGGAAGTCGGCGTCGCCGCTTTCTTTATGGCCTCGTCGATCGGCCCGGCCAGCGTTCCGGCTTTTTCTGCATCGTTCAGGCCGGGCAGTTCCTGGATCCCGGCGGCCTCTTCCTGCTGCTTTTTCCAGGCTTCAAACAGGCCGGTCATGATCGTGTTCAGGCGGCAGAGTTGAATCGACCGAACATACAGGCCGTCGCCGAAACTGCCGGTGATCTTCACGCTGTGGAACGTCCACTGCTCGGCGTCAAATTTGAACGTCCAGGCGGTGCTCCCGTCGGAAAGGTGAATTTTCGCCCTGGAAATGTTTTTGCGGTTTTTCAGCACGGTGCGGATCTCTTCGCTTTCGCTTACCGCAGGGCCGTCCAGCGTCGCCTTCGTGCAGGCGCTGTTCTCTTCGTCGGTCTTCACGCCGTCGGCGTAAAACTCAACGGCTCCCGCAAAGGACGTTTCAATCTCCTTCTGGCCCCAGGGCTTTTTCTCGCCGTTCATCAGCCAGGAGAAAAACTCCGCCCGGTTTGAATTGGCAGGCGGGACCGGCCAGACGCGCCGCGTCGAAATATGGAGCGTCCGCAGCATGTTTTCGACGACCTCGACGTCGTGGCGGCTGGTGCTTCCGATCAGGATCTCGGTTTTCCCGAAAACGATTTCGATTTCCTTGATCGTGTAGGGCGCGTCTTTCTCCAGGACCATCCGGGCGTCCTCCTTGATCTGCTTCCGCTCCTTCCGGGTCAGGCGTCCGTCGTTCTCGGCCCTCGCCTCTTCTTCCATCTTCTCGATCAGCGCCCGCAGCATAGGCGCGACGACCTTCTTCTGGATCGTGCGGTAGTGCAATTTCAGCACGCCGTCGATCACGCTGTTTTTCTCGTTGATCTCGGCGTCCATCGCGGCCTTTCCGCTGGTGAAACCGCTGGCGCTCTCGGCTCCGTCGGCCCGCGGGTCCTTCGCTCGCATCAGCAGCGCCAGTTCGATCCGTTCCTGGTTGTTCCCGTGCGTCTCGTCGCGCTGAATCTCCAGCACGGTAAACGTCGCGGCTCCTCGTTCAAGTTTTTTCATGTTGTTCTTTCCTCTCGGTTGGGTTTTATTGTTTCGCGCCGGTCGGCGCAGTGGGTGGCGGTGGCGGCGGCATCGGTGGCCGGCCAGGATAGGCGGGCGGCATCGGCGGCGGTGTGGATCCGCGCATCGGTGGCGGCGGCGGTGGCGCCGGGGCCTGCGGTGCTGGCGGCTCTTCCGCGTCCGGGTCCTTTTCGTTATCCAGCAGGAAAAGCGCCCCCAGTGCGTATTTTCTCGCGTAACTGCTCGCGGATCCGGTCTGCTGGGCGGCGTCCATACCTTTTTTCTCTCCGATCATGGCGAAACCGGTCGCCGTGTAGGTTTCCCCATCCACTTTCAGCGTGGCAGTTGCTTTCAAGAAAATTTTGTCGCCGAATTGGACCAGATCGTCGGTCAGTGTCAGCAGGGCGTCGTACTTCGCCAGGATCGGCTTCGCGGCCTCCAAAATGTCCTCGCAGTTCCGGTAGCTGAAACCGCCGAATTTGTTGTACTTATCCTTCGAGCATTTCAGCTCGGTTTGAATGGCCAGCAAAGTCAGCATATCACGCCGCCTTTCTGCTCCAGTTCGACGATCTCCGCGTTCATTTCGTCGATTTTCGCCTGGATCTGCTGTTTGTCGGCTTCCAGTGCGGACGCGCAGGCTTTCAGCGCCTCGATCGACGTCGCCGCATAGATCGGTTCTTTCTTCAATCCGCGGAAACAGGGTTTCACGCTGTACCCGGCGTCGTTCTTCCCCTCCCGGATGATCCAGGACGAATCGGACGCGATAAATTCCCGGTACATCGGGTTTTCGTTCAGCAGGCGATAAGTTTTCATGCGGTGGCCTCCGCTTCCAGGATCGCGTTCACGCTTTCCGCGTCGATCCTCACGCAGTTCGCGGAAACCTGGACGCGCCGCAGCTTCCCGTCATTGATTAACCGGTGAATGGTCGGCATCGAGACGCCCAGCGCTGCCGCGGCTTCGCGCCGTGTCATAAGCTGGACGCGGACGCCGCCGTCCGTCCGATACTGCTTGATCGCCGCGATCAGGTTCGCCGCGTTCAGCTCCGGCGCATAGGGCGCCAGCAGCCCGACGGCGGCCTGAATGATCGGCGTCGAAATCGTGTTTCGGATGTTCATGTGTTCGGTTCCTCTCTGTTCGGTTTCATAAAGACGAGCCAGTGGGTTTTCCCCTTTTTCTGGCCGAAAAGCGGACGTTCCGGCGCCATACGGACGACCGTGTAAATCGGTATCTGCTCTTCGTTCCACTTGAAGATCAGGAATCCGCACGGGACCAGGACGCGGAAACATTCCAGAAAGCCGGCGCGGAGGTCGTCCTGCCAGGTTTTCGGATCCAGCCTGCCGTATTTCCTCGCCAGCCAGGATCTTTCCCCGGCGTGTTTCAGGTGCGGCGGGTCATAGATCACAAGACGGAAACTTTCATCCGGGAACGGCATATTTCGGAAATCGCCGATCACGTCTGGCCGCACTACGATCCGCCGCCCGTCGTGGGTCGTTTCGTCGATCTCGCGGAAATCCATATAGACGGTGTTCGGCTGTTCTTTTTCAAACCAGAACATGCGGCATCCGCAGCAGGCGTCGAGTATGAATTTTTCGGTGTTCATCGGTTCATCTCGTTTCTTTTATGCCGCCAGGAAGGCCCGGTAAATAGCCGACGTTATGCACGGACAAACTGCATTCCCGATTTGTTTTTTGGCCGCCGTATCGCCCCCGGCAAAACGGTATTCGTCTGGGAATCCGGTAGCCGCCGCAAGCTCGCGCGCGGTGAGCATTCTGTGTGAAATGTCAAGCTTGTATTTCCGCCCGTCGGGAAGGTGCAAAATGCGGCCTTCAACCAGCCCGAAACGGTCATGCGTCCGTATTGTGTTGAGCGGTTTTTCTAAATCATGTGCGCTGCCTGTGCCGTGATAGTCAACAAGGAACGGTTCGACGATTCCGATACAGCCGCGCGTCGCAATGGTTGAAAGCGGATTCGAGCACGATTTCACCACGCCGCCGCCATTTTGCGGGATGAAAAGGGGCTCGATCACGCTGTATCGGTTCCCGGTGTCTATGACGGGAAGCGGATCATTGACGTCATGGTTCCGGTTCTCCCCGCCGTTGTAGCGGGTGATGAAAGGCGAAATCACGGACCAGTTGTTGCGCGTCGTGATTGTTCCGAGCGGACCCGCCTTGCATCTTGCGGCGTCGTTCTCGTCTCCCGGATGTGATTGATCTATGAAGACAGGCGAAACGAGGGCGACGTGTGTGCCGGACGTGGTGATCGTCGGCAGCGGCGCGGTCAGCGGTACGGCGGAGTTCTTGATGTGATCGTCTGTCGTGCCGCGAAGAATGATGAGGAACGGTTCGGCCCATGCTCCCCAATACCGCTTGATCCCGGCCTCGATGCGCCGGAGCGTGTTCTTGCAGAGGGGCTTTTCCCTGTCGAAAATGCTTTCCCCTGGGATCGACCAGTCGATGATCTCGGCAGCGGATCGCCAGGGCTTGCAGCCGAAGAGGGACGGCTCGCGGGAATGGGTCGGCTCCGGCCACACGATTTTTTCGCCGGTGGATTTCCGCACACACTGAATAATGAGCCTTTCGCGGCTCGTGGCCGCGCCATAGTCGGCGGCGTTCATTACCTGCATGTCGACGCGGTAGCCGGAGTTCTTGATCTCTCGGAGCAGGCCATTAAAGAACAGCCCGGCTTTTCGCGGGTCCGGCATCCCGGCTTTGTAGAGTTTGCCCTTGATGCGGGTGTCTTTGTCGAGCAGCGGACCCCAGGAGCGGAGCTCTTTCACATTCTCGATGAAGAGACGACGGCAGCGTGTGAGGCGGAGATACGGCAGGAGGTGTTCGGGTTGGCTGCGGAGTTGATCGGAGCGAGGTTTGCCGCCCGCTGCGACGCTGTGATGCGTGCAGGACGGGCTCGCCCAGATCGCGTCGATGCGCTGCGGATCGTCGGCGAAGATTTCGTCCGGGATGATCGCCTCGATAGGCGTGCAGGCGCGGGCGAAGTCCGGCACGATTTCCGGGTGGTTCATTTGGATCGTCTTAATGGCGAGTTCCCAGTGGTTGAAGCCGCGCCCCTCGTAGGAGAGCCCGGCGGCGTTCAGGGCGTCGATTGCCCCCGTGATTGACCCGCCGCCACCGCAAAACAAATCAACAAAACGAAAAGGTTTCATTTCTCGCCGCCTTCCGTGTCGGGTTCGTCGCCCCAGGGTTCGTTCGGATCGTCTTTCGGCGCATCCGCAGCGGATCCGGCGTCCGCCTGCTGGTTCGCGGGATCGCACATCGTGAACAGGTACACGGCGCAGCGTTCGGCGATCTTATCGGCCAGCCTGTCGAAAAAGTTTTAAGCGTCTTTTTCTCGATCGTGAACGTGATTTCCGGTCGAAACGGCAGGACCACTTTTTCGCTGTTCTTATTTTCTGTCATTTTTACGGTTTCCTCTCGGTTTTTGGATTAGTTGTTTTTCGTGAGTTCGACGGGGGCGATGATCCTGGATCCGGTCCCACAGGTCAAATCGAGCGAGAAATAAAAGCCGTCGAAAAGCAGGTTCCCGCAGTGGACGCACCACTTTCCGCACGGGACGGATTTTTGCGAGAACGGGCACGGCGCGGAGCGGACCGCGCTGTCTCGCTCGCCCTGGAGCATCAAATGGCCGTTTTTGTCGAAACCGAGCGCGAAAACATATTTCATCAGTTGGCCTCCTCCGGTTCAGCGTCGAAAATCAAAATGGCGAGCAGCAGGGCCGCACAATAAAGCATTCTGCAAAGTTTCATCGGGCGGCCTCGCTTTCCGGTGCGGAGGTGGACGATTCTGCGGCGGTCGTCGTCTGGTTCGCCCAGCGTTCCTCGTCCAGGACGCGCAGCGTCTCGTTCGTGAAGGTCAGCGCCAGCACGACGATCAGCACGACCAGCCCGGCCAGGATGTTCCAGGCGTTGAAGCTCACGCAAGCGTCGCAAAAAACGCCGTCGGTCTTTTTCGTTGCGTTCATGGGTCAGGCTCCTGCTTTTGCGGTTTGCGTTTCATGCTCTTTTGTTGAAACCGAAGAAAACCGAAGTTCATCGGCAAAAAAAGAGTTGAGCACCTTTCGGATCACAGCGTTGCGGTTCGTGTGCCCGTCCTTCCTCGCTTCGAGGTCGATTTTCTCCCCCATTTCGTCCGGGATCTCTACGGTGATTTTCATTTGTGTCCTTTCGTTTTGGTTCACAGTTCCGGGGTTTCTGCGAAATAATATAATTCTGTTTTCTTCGGTTTCAATGGTCAAAATCAAAATTTTTCAAAAAAAATCCGGTTTTCTTTGATTTTCTTTGTTTTTTCTTGTTTCGGGTGTATATTGTTATACAATCAACCGGAGGTCAAAATGATTTTCTTCCCGCAAAAATTCAAACAGATCCGAGAAAGCCACCACATGACGTTAAAGGAAATCGCCGAAAAAATCGGCGTTGCAGAATCAAGCGTTCATTCTTGGGAACATGGGGTGTTTTCGCCCCGTTCAAAAAACATCCACAAGCTCGCCGAGCTGTTCAGGTGCGACGTCGAGGATTTCGCCGCCTACGAGGTCAGCGATTTCCATGAACGTCGCATGACTATAAACGAGCTCGCAGCGCGTGGCGTAATCGTGCCCGGCGTTCAGCTCGCGCCAGCTGAAATGGTCGAGGCGTTCCGCCAGTCAATCCTTCGGGAAATCATGCTCGCCGACGGCCTCGATCCTGCTTCAAAAGAGGCCGTTTATAAAATCATAGCAAACTACAAAATGCCCTCAGTGGAGGTCAAACTATGAAGAAACAGAAACGAAAAATCACCTGCCCGGAATGCGGGAAAAGCTACGAAATCACGCTGGAGCCTGGGAAACGATATACAGATGTCGAGTGTGAGTGCGGGGCGATCATTCCGCTGGATCCGACGGCTGGAGTCCAGCGCGTCCACGTGGTGAAACTGGAGCTGCCCCGCGTGACTTTCCGCTGGGCGCTGAATACCACGTGGGAGTTTCTGCTTGCTTCTTTCGCTCTTTCGCCTGTTATTTTCGTGCTCTTCTGTATTATCGCAATTCTATTTCGTGCCCTGCATATTCTATGAGGATCCGTCGCACGGTTTCGAGCGGCAGTGAGGCGGCCAGCTGGCGCAGCCGCTCGCGTTCCGGTTCAACCTCGACGGCCTCGACGTCGATCGTGTCGTCTTCCGGTGCGGGTAAGGTCAGCGCGGCGGCATAATGCACGGCGGCGGTGTCGCTGATCCGCATGTAATGTTCGGTCATGGCCGGGTTCTTATGGCCGGAGTTCTTCTGGATAACTGGCGCCGGGGTACCGGCCTCGGCGTGGTGGGAAATATAGCTGTACCGGAGGGAGTGAAAGCCGGTTTCGACGATGGCGCGGCGGCCAGTGTCTCCGCCGGTCCCCTCGCGCCGCACTGGGATCCCGCAGCGGGTGAACAGGGCGCAAACTCGCTTATTTATGGCGCTTTCCCGGTCGCCCAGGTACATCGCGGCCAGCTCCGGCAGGATGTATCCTTTCCGCTTCGACGTCGGTATTTTCGCCAGCATCCGGGCCAGATATGGCGCGATCCCGATTTTTACGATGGCATCGTTCGGATCCCGTACGGTGTTTTCGGTCTTCCTGGTGATCCGTTCGATTATGCCGCGTTCCAGGTCAACCTCGCCCCAGAGCAGGGTGCAAACGTCGCCCTGCCGCAGGCCGGTGAAATATCCCAGGGCGATCATCAGGCGCAGCTCGCCGTCCGCCTGGGAAATCAGCTTGACGATCTGCCGGCGGGTGAGCGGCTTTTTGCTGTTGTAGCGCTGCTCGGCGCGGTCGATCTCGGAAAATGGATTTTCGGTGTTCAGCTTCCCGGATTTTATCAGCACGTCGTAGAGCAGCCGGAGGAATTGCAGATACTTATTGAACGTGCCCGGCGCGGACCTGCTCCGTATATGCTCCATGAAGTCCGCCGCGTCATCCGGGGAAACATCGGCCAGCCGGATGGCTTTCGGCCTTTCCTCGTTCATCCAGGCGGCGAAGTGCTCGAAATAGGCGCGATAGTTCCCGGCGGTGGAGTTCCGCGGGATCTCGGCGTCCGCGTGGCGCTTGCAGCTGGCCGGGCGTTTCGGGCATAACATGAACAGCCGCCAGCCGTCGGCGATCTTCGCCCGCTCGTTCCTGGTCCGCTCCTCCTCGGCGCGGCGGCGTTCGGCTTCCGCTGCGGCCAGCCGTTCGGCTCGTGCCTCGGCGTCCTCGACGGCCTCGCGTACCTTTTTCAGCTGGTCGGCTTTCGTGGCCGCCTCCAGCGGGTGCAGGAAATCGCGGGCGGCGTACTCGGCCTTCTTCCTGCTGGTGATCGGCTGCCCGTCCTGGTCCCGCAGGGCCGCCGCGTATTTTTTCCCGTTCACGTAATACTGGACGTAATACCGTTTCGATTTGCCCCGCGTGAAGATGTAGCCGTTCTTTTCCATGCTCGCCCCGTTCGTTTCTTAAAAAAATAGTTTTTGCGTGTATATTATAGTCGGAATGATACCGCGTGAAATAAATATACTCCACGCGGCGGATTTTTCAACCTACAAATCACCTACAAAAACAGGAAACCGTGCTTGAAAATCAGACTCAAAATCTGGCGCCAGTGATGGCGTGTGGGTTCAAGTCCCACCTTCGGCACCATTTTTTCTTTGATGACTTGCCAAATAGCGTGCTTGTCCGCGTTCCAAGCGTTCCAATCGCGTCCCCGTTTTCAGTTCAATCCAGCTCACCCGGCGCAAGTCCCTCTCGGAGCGGTTCCGGACGGGCACAAGTGCTTTCAACGGCGACATACTGCCGCGTTTCGGCGGATTCGAGGATGGAGCACAACACATCGGTCACATGATACGCCAGTTCCCCGCTGCACCGGTGCGGACGTCCGAGTTCGATCCCGGCAGCCATATCCGCCAGTCCGATGAGGCGCATATTGTCGTTGTAAAGGAACGGATTGTCGGGCGTTTCCCAGTCGGATTTCGAGCTGGCGTTCGCGAAGCGGATTTCTCCTGAGAACGTGTTCGGATCGGGCGTGCGGAGTGCGCCGTCGAGTCCCCACAGTTCGATGCAGTTCTGCATTTGCCCGCTGAGGCGGAAGACATCGAAACTCATAGTCAGATTGACAATGGCTCCCGAGGCGAATTCCAGCACGGCTGCAATATGGGTGTCGACCTCCACGGGGAAAGTCCTGCCCTGATTGACTCCGTTCCCCAGCCGGACATCCTCGGCACGATTGCCGAATCCGGCAACATGTTTTACGGGACCGAGCAAATTAACCAGAGCCGTGATATAATACGGTCCCATGTCCATTAGCGGGCCGGCACCTTTTTTGAAATAAAAACCGGGCGAAGGATGCCAGGATTCATGCCCTCGGCACGCCATGACAGCGCATCCGCCGGTGATGTTGCCGACGATGTCGCTGTCGATGATATTGCGACAGGTCTGATGCCCGCCTCCAAGGAAGGTATCGGGAGCGCAGCCGACGCGCAGGCCTTTTTCCGACGCAAGACGCAGGAGTTTTCTGCCGTCCTCGCGTGTAATCGCGAACGGCTTTTCGGAATAGATGTGCTTCCCGGCTTCCAAGGCACGCAGATCGAGCTCGACATGGGCATCCGGCGTGGTCAGATTGAGAATTACGTCGATTTCCGGATCGCGAAACAACGCATCGACGGTGACCGCCTGAATCCCGAATCGTTCCGCTGCGGCACGGGCGGAATCATCCCGCCTGCTCGCACATTTCACAATGCGGAGATGCCGGAACACATCTTTATTGCGCAGATAGGCCCCGCTGATGTTTCCGCATCCGATCAGACCAGCTTTCAGCATAAGATCTCTCCTTCCTGTTTGCACCTGGATTTGAGCGAGCCTGCCAAATCGTCATCTTCGGAACCGCCCTGAGCTGCGCCGACACAGACTCCGGCGAAAAAATTCGATCGAATTGTCAGACACCATGCCGTGAAACGGCGTGTTGAATATACATCCGCCAACACGCAAAATCAAGGGAAACGGGCCTGTTTTGGCATGATTCTTTCCGGCTAGACGATTGAAAAAAGGAAACGCAACGGTCCGGGACATGTCGCGTTTCGTCTTGTGATTATCACGAATGCTTTTTTTCTAAAATATTTTTCTAAAATATAAAGAAAAACATTTGACTTACTTTTTCTACGGAGTATATTGATATGACATATCGGCAATCGGCGACTGTTCTCCTCTCCGAAACGCATCGGACGGGGGTCCCGTATCGAACTTTCCGCCGGATCCACAAACCAGCTTCAGTCCGTGAAAGAAACACGGCTGGATACGTTAGATTGGAGATGGACATTATGAACAAGATTTTGTTAGCCACGGCGCTGGTCGTCATGGGCGGAGCGGCACTGTTCGCAAGAGACGTGGTCCGATTCCGCGGGGACAACTCGCAGGGCATGTACTTGGAGGAGAAAGGTCTGCTGAAGACCTGGCCGCAGGGCGGACTGACCCCGAAATGGACCTACAGCGGCCTCGGAGAAGGCTGGTCCAGTCCGATCAAGGTCGGAAACCGCCTGTATATTTCGGGCAGCCCCGTTGGACGTCCGCGGAAGGAATGCGTTTTCTGCCTCGATCTGGACGGCAAGGAAATTTGGAAGACCGTCACAGGTTCGGCCTGGGAAAGATCGTACCCCGGCTCCCGCAGCACCCCGACCTATGTACCCGGCAAGAAAGAGGGCGAAGGACGCCTGCTGGTCACGTGCGGTGCCGGCGAACTGTTCTGTCTGAACGCCGCTGACGGAAAGATCCTGTGGCAGAAAGATATCGCCAAAGAATACGATTCGAAGTTCGGCATGTGGGCTATGGCGGAATGCCCGGTGGTCAAGGACGACCTGGTCTTCGTGACCGCGGGCGGCAGCAAGGCGCTCGTAGTGGCGCTGAAGATCGCCGACGGCTCCGAGGCGTGGACGGCCAAGTCCAACGGCGACACGCTGGCTTACGTGACTCCTGTCATCGTCGGTGACCAGCTGGTCGTGATGACCGGCGCAAAAGTGAACGGAATCAACCTCAAGGACGGCACGGTCATGTGGGAAGACAACTACGCCAGGACCTCCGGCGTGAGCGGCATGGGCGGCGTCAACTGCAATTCCCCCACGGTTGAAGGAAACCGCTTCTACGTGTCTGCCGGATACGATCAGGGCGGCGTGCTGTACGAGCTGAACAAGGACGGCAAGGGCGTCACGGTCATCTGGACAAACAAGAAGCTGGACCCGCACCACGACTGCACTGTGCTCATCGACGGCAAGCTCTACGGCTCGAACTGGACCAGCAACAACAGCGGCAACTGGATGTGCGTGGACTGGGAATCAGGAGAAACACTCTATGAAGTCCCGTGGGACCGCCTCGGCAAGGGCAGCGTGATCTACGCGGACGGCCTCATCTACATGTACGAGGAAAAGCGCGGCACGATCGCCATCGCAAAACCCGGCGAGAAGCTCGACATCGTGAGCAGCTTCCAGATCAATTTCGGCGACAAGGAACACTGGGCACACCCCATGATCTGCGACGGTGTGATGTACGTGCGTCACGGAAACGTCCTCGGTGCCTTCGACATCAAGGCGAAGTAAGAGTTTGGCGTTTTATCGCCCCGGCAAGGACTGACCGCGGGGTCGCTGCACCTCAATGCCGCCTTGCCGGGATCTCCGACTGCCTTCTGCATCCGTACACCGAACCAGACCGGCTGTCCCTCCCTGCCCTCGTCTGTTTTTCCCTGTCGCAGGTCCGGATTTATCGGCTTTCTCTCACGCGCGCACGTGTGCGACCTCAAATTGAACAAAACATCTTTCTCCCAGCTAGGAATCCTCTCCATGACCGGAAAGAACTCGATTGAACAGAAAAAACTCGTCATCTGCGCGTGCAGCAAGTACCGGAAGATACCGCAGGACGTGCTGGACGAAGCCGTAAAAGCAGCGATGTCCGAAGGCATCCCGTGCGAAATCGTGCCGGACCTTTGCCTCGAGGCGGTTTCCGGCAGAACTTTTACGGACAGCGTGATGGTCCTGGGCTGCCAGACGCGGGCAATCCGGGCAATGTTCAGCGCAGGGGTCGACTGCATGGACGCGCAGAAGGTTTCGTCGGAGACCGTTCGGGAAGCCGTTCATGCTCTCGTCGCGCCGCCGGACTGGGTCCCGTGGTTCCCCGTGATCGACGAAACACGTTGCGTCAACTGCGGCAAATGCGCCGATTTCTGCATGTTCGGCGTGTACGAGAAAATCGACGGCAAATTCCGCGTCTTGCATCCTGCGGCGTGCAAGACGGACTGTCCCGCATGCGCCCGGATCTGCCCGGCAAACGCCATCATCTTCCCCAAGTCCAAAGAAGACCGGCTGAACGGCGCTCTGTCCGAACCCGTCAAGCCGTCTCCCGACGACCAGACTTCATTCCGAGAGCGACTGGAATACCGGAAGAAAGTGCGGCTTTTCCGCGACAAAATGAGGTAACGAACGATATGAACCCATCCGCCATCACACGCATCCTGACGGGCTGTTCGTGGCGCGCGCAGCGGCATCTGCTGCGATTCGCCTGGAACGGACACAGGACCGTGCGTGCGTTCGAACGGCGGATGAAGCGCGGGGAACCGTTCTTTCCGGCGTTCCTGATGCTCTCCATCACCAACCGGTGCAACCTGAAATGCCGGGGCTGCTGGGTCTCGCAGACGAATCCTCCTTGCCGCCTCACATTGGAGCAGATGCAGGGCATCATCGACACCGCCGCAAAATACAAGTCGCGCTTCTTCGGGATCCTCGGCGGCGAACCGCTGTTCCATCCCGACCTCATGACGCTTTTCCGAAACAACCCCTGCGCCTATTTCCAGCTGTACACGAACGGGACAATGCTGGACGAAAAGTTTGCCGCCGAACTCGCGAAGCTCGGCAACGTGACCCCGCTCATCAGCATCGAGGGGCTTGAGACGGAATCCCGCCGCAGACGCGGGCGCGACGACGTTTTCGCACGGTCGATCGCCGGGCTTGAGGCCGTCGTGAAAACCGGTCTTTTCACCGGCGTGACCGCGAGCATCAACATGAAGAATTTCGACGAACTCGTGAGCCGGGAATACCTCGACTTCCTCGTCTCGAAGGGCGTGCACTACATCTGGTATTTCATCTACCGTCCGTGCGGACCAGACCCCGACTGTGCGAATGCGCTGGACCGCGAGCACGTGATCACGCTCAGGAAGTTCCTGGTCGAACAGCGCCGGACGGCGAAGATTTTGATCTTAGACGCTTACTGGGACGCCGAGGGACGCGCGCAGTGCCCCGGCGCCATGGGACTCTCGCATCACATCGCCCCGAACGGAGCCGTGGAGTTCTGCCCGATCATGCAGGCCGCGGGCGGTTTTCTGAACGAAACGGCATCCAATCTGGAAACGATCTTCCAGCAGGAAACGTTTTTGGAAAATCTGCGGCAATTCAGCACGTCGCAGGGCCGAGACTGCATGGTGATCCATTCGCCGCATGAACTGCTTGCTTCTTTGAAAGCAAACGGTGCGCGGGATTCCTCCGAACGCGACGGGTTCTTCCGCGAGCTTGCGGAACGCGAGCCGAGGTGCTGTCATGACGTCCCCGGCGGCGAGATCCCCGAACGCTCCGCCGCCTACCGGTTCGGCAAACGCAACTATTTCTTCGGATTCGGAGCATACGGATGAGCGAGCTGAAACAGACAGTCCCGCAGGATCCCGGGGTTCGGGAAAAGATCCGCCGCGCGGCGGAGGACTTCGTGCGCTCGTTCGGACTCAAGCCGCCTCTCGATCTGTCGCACCTGAAACGCCATGCGGCAGCGCTGACCGCGTTGCTGGAACTTGATGGACGCGGATTCGACCATTACGTCATGGTCGAGCTGAACAACGCGGTCTGGACGCCGTTTTTCCCGCACATTTCCCGGAAACAGCGGCTTCTGCTTCTGCCGTTCTGCCTGCGTAAACAACCCGGATGCCCCGCCGCCCACGACGACCTCGGGCTGATCTGCCGCGGCTGCGGCCGGTGCAACATTCCGAATCTTTCCGCCGAAGCGGACGCGCTCGACATGCCTGTGCTGGTCGCGGAGTCGAGCTCCGCCGTGGCGGACTGGGTGGAACAAGGCGAGATCCAGGCGGTCGTCGGCGTTTCCTGCCTCGAATCGCTCGAGAAATCGTTCCCCGCCATGTTGCGTTCCGCCGTACCCGGGATCGCCGTTCCTCTGCTCCGCGACGGCTGCAGGGACACGGCGTTCGACCCTGACGACCTGAAGCGGGCTCTGGCGGTTCCGCAGGATGCCGAACTGCATGCGTTTTCCTATCGCGCGGTCCGGCAGAGGATCGATGCCCTGTTCACGCCGGACGGCGTTTCCGCATATATCCCTGACAATATGCTCCGCGAGGAGGCCGTCCGCGCGCTGAGCGCCCACGGTAAGCATTACCGCCCGAAGATCACGGCGGGATGCTGGGCGGCGTTGAACCCGACTCGAACGGAACTGCCGGAATATCTGGAACCGATTGCGCTGGCCGTGGAGTGTTTCCACAAGGCATCCCTGATCCACGACGACATCGAGGACGGCGACGCGGAACGCTACGGCGAACCGGCATGTCATGTGCGGCTTGGTTTGCCTGCCGCGCTGAATCTGGGCGACTACCTGATCGGGATCGGCTACCGTCTTTTCTGCCATCGATCCATTCCGCGGCAAATGCGCGCCGAGCTCACCGCCGAGGCGGCAGCAGCTCACGGCGAACTGTCGCTCGGCCAGGCGCGCGAATTCGAGCTGTTGCGGAAGTCCATGCCGCGCGCGGAAGAATGTCTGGAAATCCACCGGCTGAAAACCGCGCCGGCATTCCGCGTGGCGCTCTTCGCCGCCGCGACCGCGGCCGGACGGTTCGACGAACTCCGCGAGATATTCCATGCGTACTCCGACAAGCTCGGCGTGGCATACCAGCTTTACGACGACCTGGAGGACGAAACCGACAACCCGGCTTCCGTGGTCGACGTCCTGATGCGCTCGAACGGCTGGGACCGCGAGACAGCCCGGGCGGAGACGGTCCGCATGTATCAGACACAGCGCGAAGACATCTATGAATTGCTGGAACATGTCGGCGACGTGCCGCTGAAGATCTTCCTGTACCGCCTCGCCGGAAAGGTGCTGAAAGATGTTTGACCTGGATTTCCTGAAAACCTGTTCCGCCGGGTTCGCCCGGATGACCGACGAGGCGCAGGACGCTCTCAGGGGCATCGTGCAGCTCATGCAGAGTTCCCGCGGGCTGTTCCCGGACAGAAGCGGGCGGGAAGACCTTTATTACACGCTGTTCGGACTGTGCCTGGCATATGTTTCCGATGCGAAAATCGAACTTGCCGTGTGCGAAACCACGCTGGCACGGATGTCGCCCGCGGACCTCGTGCACCGGGTTGCGCTGACGCATGCCGGGAACCTGCTGAAACTGATGAAACTGCCGCGCGCTATTCAGAAATTACCATTTTCCGCGCCAAAACTGGATTTCCCGGACCTGCCGGATTCGGCTTTTCCGCAGGGCGACCGCCATTCGCCTTATTCGTGTTTCCTTCGGAACGATACCACGACCGACCTGAGCGCGTACCGTCTGCCGGACGGACTGTATTCCAACCTGAAAGGCTCCCCTGAATTCGGCGTGGCGGCGACCGCGGCGGCGTTGTGTCTGCACCCTGACGAAACGACCGCGGCGGCGCTTGCCGGCCTTCAAAATCCGGACGGAACGTTCCCCGGCGGCGACCTGCTTTCAAGCTCCGTGTCCCTGTACGCGCTCAAACGGACTGGACACAAGGCAAAATACGATGTGCGCACCTTCCTGTGCGGATGCTTCCGCCCGGACGGACTGTTCGGCGCGGTTCCCGGCGATCCCTCGGGCGACCTCGAATACACGGTGTACGGCCTGCTGGCCATGGGGGCGACGGCATGACGGACGCGCTGAAACAATTCATCCTGGCGCACCGCCGCGAGGACGGCTTCATCGAGGGGCGTCTTTCGAGTTCGGCTGTCTCGACCGCGGTCGCATGCGTCGCACTGGACCTGTACGGCGGACACGACGATGCCGTTTCGGCAGGCAGACAATGGCTGCTCACGCATCGCAATCCCGACGGTCTGTACGGCGACTCCCCGGAATCCCCTGCCAACCTGACCGCGACGTTCCTGGCTTACTCCGCGTTGCGGAACTCCCATGCGGACCACGTGCGCGAGGCCGAAGCATACCTCAAAAAAACGTTCGGCGGACTTGCGTTCGAGGCGGTCAAGGCGGGACTCCTGAAGGAATACGGCAAAGACCTGACTTTCTCCGTGCCGCTGCTGGCGTTGGCTACGGCGTCCGGGTTCTTCCCCGACGCCGCGAATGCCTGGCGACGGATGCCGAATTTCCCGTTCGAAGCGGCGGTCCTGCCGGAATCGTGGTTCAAATATCTGAATCTCCCCGTCGTGAGCTACGCCATCCCCGCCCTCATCTGTGTCGGCCTGGCCCAGCTCAAATATCGCCCGAACAAACTGCGTTCGCTAGCCGTAAAGAAAGCACTCCGCGTGCTCACGGAAAAACAGCCGGAGGACGGCGGATTTCTTGAGGCGGCCCCGCTGACCGGGTTCTGCGTGATCTGCCTCTGCGCCGCGGAACTGCGCGAGCACCCCGCGGCCAGGCTCGCGGTGGATTTCCTGACGGAAACGCAGCGGGCGGACGGCTCGTGGCCCATCGACCGCGACCTGCGCCTGTGGACGACCTCGCTCGCGCTGGACGTCCTCGCGCCATCGCTCACCGCAGAGGAAAAAGCGCTCTGCCGCACCCATCTGCTGGCAGCTCAGACCAAGACCGAACACCCTTTCACACGCTCCGCGCCCGGCGGCTGGGCGTGGACCACATATCCCGGCGGCGTGCCCGACGCGGACGACACTTCGGCAGCGCTGATTGCGCTTCATGCGCTCGGCAAAGACGCCTCCGATGCCGTCTGCAAAGGCATCGAATGGCTCCTGAATCTCCAGAATTCCGACGGCGGCATCCCGACCTTCTGCAAAGGCTGGGGGCGGCTGCCGTTCGACCGGAGCTGCCCGGACATCTCCGCCCATGCGTACAAGGCGTTCACTCTCTACGAAAACGAGCTCCCGCCCGCGCTCAAACGACGCGTGTCACGTGCGAAAAAGCGGATCGTGCGGTATCTTCAGCGCGTCCAGCGGCCGGACGGTTCGTTCGTCCCGCTGTGGTTCGGCGACCAGACGAATCCGTCGAAAGAGGCGCCCGAATACGGCAGTGCGGTCGTACTGAGCCACCTGGACGGCGTTGATCTGCCGTTCCTGGAAAAGACTCGCGCCTATCTGCGGTCGGTCCGCGGCTTAGACGGTCTGTGGGGTACAATCTGCGTTTCCGCCCGATGCGCGGCGGCGCTGAAGTTGGACGGCGCGTTTCTGAAACCGTATGCGGCGCATCCCGAGTCGCTCCCAGCCGAGCCGATCGGACTGTATTTCGCGCATCTGTGGTACAGCGAGGAGCTGTACGCCCCGATCTTCCTTGCAAAGGCGGTGAGATCATGATTGCCCGCGCCCTGAATTTCATTTTGAAAACGTTCGCCGTTGCCGCGGCCTGCCTAGGCATCTGGCATTACCTTACGTTCACCACGCCGCGGCAGATCGATTACGCGGGACCCGTCCGCGACAAGTCGGAAAACCGCGTGGTGAAGAAGATGACGACGCAAATCGGCGCGGACTTCAAAAAGTTCGAGTCCGAGGCGAAAATCCAATTGTTCGAGGAGGAATGGCCGTGTTTCCGCGGCGTGTCTCGCGACAATCTGGCGAAATACGACGGCCATCTGACCCGGACCTGGGGCAAAGCCGGACCGAAAGTCCTGTGGCGGCAGCCGCTCGGCGAGGGATATTCCGGCGCGATCATCGCCGGCGGCCGCGTGTATGTGCTGGACTATATCGAAGAGGACTTGTCCGACGCGCTCCGCTGTTTCGAACTCTTCAGCGGCGAGGAACTCTGGCGGCGCGGCTACAAAAATCCGATCCGGCGCAACCACGGAAAATCCCGCACGATCCCGGCGTATTTCGACGGCGTGGTCGTCACGCTCGGTCCCGCGGCGCACGTGATGGCGGTCGACGCGGATTCCGGCGATCTGCTCTGGACCCGCGACCTGGTGGAAGCCTACGGCTGCGAGATCCCGCAATGGTACGCCGGACAGTGTCCCCTGATCGAAGACGGCAAAGTGATCCTCGGCGTCGGTGGGGAAAAAGTCCTGATGACGGCGCTCGACCTGAAGACGGGCGAAACTGTCTGGGAAACGCCGAATGAACACGGTCTGAAGATGTCGCATTCCTCCGTCGTGTCCGCGACGCTCTGCGGCATGAATCAGTACATCTACGCCGGGATCGGCGGCATCGCCGCCTGCGACTTGCAGGGGAAACAGCTCTGGACATGCACGAAATGGAAGCCCGCAGTCTGGGCTCCCACGCCGTTGCAAATCGGCGACGGCAGGCTTTTCCTGACGGCAGGCTACGGGGCCGGCTCCGCCATCCTCGCCGTGAAGAAGGACGGAGATGCTTTCTCCGCCTCGATCGAACAGGAATGGAAACCGACCCAGGGGCCCGCCTCGGAACAGCAGACTCCGATCCTGATCGGCGACACGATGTTCGTGATCCAGCCAAAGGACGCCGGAGCACGCCGCGCGGAGTTCATCGCGGCGGACGTATCCGCAATGCCCGCGGTCAAGTCGGAAAGCGGCAAGGACGCCCGGTTCGGACTCGGACCGTACATTTATGCGGACGGCGCGTTCTGGATCCTGGACGACGAGGGCGTGCTCTCGGTTTACGAATACAAAGAAGATCGGTTTGAACGGCTGGCGACTCACAAGATCCTGCCCGGCGCGGATTCCTGGGGTCCGATCGCGTTCGCCGGAGGACTTATGATCTTACGGGACAGCACCTCCATGGTGTGTCTCGATCTCCGAAATGAGGTGCAGCAATGAAAATGAACCGCAGGGAATTTCTCGTCTGGCTCGGGGGGACTGTCTGCCTCGGCCTGCTCGGCTGGCTGGTGGGGCGCAAAATCCGGCCCCTGCCCGAACCCGTGGCGGAAACGCCGTTCACGCCGCCGGAATTCGCCGTACGTCCGAAGCATACTCTGAACGGCATCGGCTACCATGTGGACCGGGCAAAAAGGACCATCGTCGCCGAACAGGAATCCGACGGCGTCCGCGTGTGGGAATCGCACGGCGAGGACAAATTCATCGTGCCGGGAGCGGCATTCCCGATGGATCTGTCGCAGGACGGCGAACTCTGGGCGGCGAACATCGGACGCAAACGGCTGGAACAGCTCGACCCCGCCACGGGACGCTTCATCGCCTCGTGGGAACCCCGTGAAGCGTTCGGCGGCTGCTGCAATCCCGTGCGGTTCGCCGCACTTTCCGGCGGAAGGTTCGTGACCATGGAGAAAGGCGTTCGCCGCGCATGCGTGTATCTGCCGTCCGGCGAACTCGAACGTGTGATCACGGACAATCTTTCGGATTCCGAATTCAATTATTTCCTCGGACGCGACGCAAACGGCGCGGTCCATCTGTACGACACCGGCTCGAAACAGCACTGGGAGGTCTCATGATGACGGACACCAAACGCGCCATGACCCGCCGCGAGTTCATCGGCTGGAGCGCCCGGTTCCTGCTGCTGGGCGGACTCTTTGCGCTCGTCTTCCGACACGGTTCCTCCCGCCGGAAGATGCAGGACGTCTGCACCGACCCGAAGGGATACTGTCGTACCTGTTCTGCGCTGAACTTTTGCGGACACCCGACCGCGCGTTCGTTCAAGGCCGCGCAGGCACAGGAGGGTTCCCGCTCATGACCCGCCGCGACCTGCTCAGACTGGGATTTCTCGCCGTGATCACGGCTCCGTTCGCCGCGCTTTTCCGCAAGCGCGAGGAAACCGGAACGGGATACTTCTGGCAGATCGACCCGGACAAATGCGTGCAGTGCGGCAAGTGCGAAACGGAATGCATCCTGGCGCAGTCGGCCGTGAAATGCGTGCATCAGTACGCGTCCTGCGGCTACTGCCTCTTCTGCAGCGGATACTATCAGGACAAGCGCATTGAGTTCAACACGGCGGGCGAGAACATGCGCTGCCCGACCGATGCCATCATCCGCACCTATGTGGAGGACCCGTATTTCGAATACAAGATCGACGAGGGAAAATGCATCGGCTGCGGCAAGTGCGTGAAGGGCTGCCTGGCGTTCGGCAACGGCTCTCTGTTCCTGCAGGTGCGGCGCGACCTGTGCAGGAACTGCAATGAATGCCGGATCGCAAAAGCGTGTCCCGCCGATGCGTTCGTGCGCGTCCCTGCCGACCATCCGTACATCTACCGCAAGCCGCCGGAGGTGAAGTCATGATCCCGCGTCTTTCCCTCCTGTTTGCGGCGCAGGCCAGATTCCCGGCTCCCGAGTTCGAATCCTACACGCTGCCGAAGATGTCGCTGGAGGAACTCGCCTCCGACTCCGTGCTGTGGCGCGTGCTGCTCCTCGCGGTCTTCCTGGCAGCCGGGACATGGTCCTTCTACAAACTGCGTTCGCGCAAGGCGCTTCTGGCATATTCCCTCGCCGGACTCGCGGTCTTCGGGTTCATCTTCGCGTCCTGTCCATGCCCGGTCGGGATGTTCCAGAACATCGCCGAAGGGATCGCGAACGGTTCGTACATCCAGCCTGGCGTACTGCTTCTTTTCGCGCTTCCGCTGGCGGTCGCATTGTTCGCCGGACGCGTCTTCTGCGGCGGAGCGTGTCCGCTCGGCGCGATCCAGGAGCTGCTGCACTGGAAAAGCGTGTTCGTACCGCGTCCGCTGGACCGCATTCTGCGCCTGATCCCGGCGCTTCTGCTGCTGATCTTCACGGTCTGCGCGATATTCGGCATCGGATTCCCGCTGTGCTACCTGGAACCCTATCTGCCGGTCTTCCTGCTGGATTTCGCCACGCCGTTCGCCATCCTGAGCGCGGTCTTCCTTCTCGTCGGGCTTTTCGTCTCGCGTCCGTTCTGCCGCTATGTCTGCCCCTACGGCGTCCTGCTCCGATTCTTCTCGTACTTCTCCCTGCTCAAGCCGCGGATCACATCGCAAGAATGCGTGAACTGCAGGTTGTGCGAACAGGGCTGTCCGAACGGCGCGATCTTGCCGCCGGAGGGCGCAGGAAGCACCTCGGAACACCGCAGCGGGTTCCGGCGCATCTCGATGCTGACCGCCCTGATCCCGTTCGCTCTGTTCGCGGGCGGGCTGTTCGGTTATTTCTGCGCGCCCGTCCTGAGCTCGTTCCACCGCGATGTTCGGCTGGTCCGCGAACTGGACGCCGGGATCCGGAGCGAGGCTGTGGAAGCGTTTGAAAGCACCACCACGACGCGCGAGGAACTTCGCACCCGCGCTGTGAAACTTCAGAACGGCATCCTCCTCGCCTCGACCGCCGCGGGCGTGCTGTTCGGCGCTGTTGTCATGGCCGAGCTGATCGCGGAGGCGCGCCGCCGCAAGGAGGAGGAGATTTATACCATCGACCCGTCGCTTTGTTTCTGCTGCGGCAGATGCTACGCCGCATGTCCCCTGGAACGCAAGGAGAAGCACCATGAGAAATGACGAAATCCGCCGGACTCTGCGGTTTCTGCAATGGACGGCATTGACATTCATCCTGACGCTCGGCCTGCTGCTGGCATACGATATGTACCGGAGCCGCGCACCGATCAAACAGGCGCAGGACGAGCTCGCCGCCTTAAAACAGCAGGATCTGGCGGACGCCAAGTTGTCCCAAACCGTGCGCGACCTGGATTACCTGTACCGTTCCGCGTATTTCCAGACGAAGGACAAACAGCGTCGCGGCGTTCTCCTGCTCGGGATCGCATTCTTCGTGCTCTGCGGGCTCTTCGGGGCCGAGATGTTCTGGTTCGCCCCGAAGCTGAAAGTGCCGCGCGGCACAGGTGCGGCTCCTGAGAAGGAACGCCGCCAGCTGCTGGTGTTCGCGTCCTGCGGGATCGTCGTGCTGGTCGTCGCGCTCGCGGTCCTGCGGGTGACGCTTGTCCCGGCGGAAAAGAAACCTGCTCGGGTCGCCGCCGGAGACACTGGAAAACAAACACAGCCGGACGAAGTAAAACCGGTTCAAACGGAGACGATCGACCTGGCGGCGGCGCTTGAGGCCGAGCGTACGCAGTGGCCGCAGTTCCGGGGCTCCACGCTGCCGAACGTCAACGCGCTCCCCGCGAACTGGGATTTTCAGGAGAAATGGAACAGTCCGGTGGAACTTCCCGGCAACGGTTCGCCTGTCGTGTGGGACGACCTCGTGTTCGTCTCCGGCAGCGACGGCAAGACCGGCGCGGTGTCCTGTTACGACGCGACGACCGGCGCGCTCAAATGGAAGACGGAGGCGCCGCCCGCTGCCCATACGCCCGAAATCACCGAGGACACCGGTTACGCCGCATCGACCCCGTGCGTGGACGCCAAACGCGTCTATGCGGTGTTCGCCTCGGGCGACGTGCTCTGTCTTGATCATGACGGCACGACTCTTTGGCACAAACAGCTGCCCGACCCCGTCATTATGTACGGATACGCATCCTCTCCGCTGCTGATGGGCGACAAGCTGATCGTGCAGTACGACCTGGACGAAAAACAGACCATCTTCGCGCTGAACGTCTTTACCGGCGAGATCGCGTGGCAGACCGAACGCGACGCTTCTGCCTCGTGGTCGTCGCCGAAGGGCCTCGTAGTCGACGGAAAGGGCATGGTCTTCACGGCGGGCAACCGCCTGGCCGAGCTCTTCGACCTCGAAACAGGCAAACAGCTCTGGTCACAGGAGTGCATGGGCGGCGAAGTCGCCGCTTCGGCTTCAGCCCGCGACGGCAAGATCTTTTTCTCAAACTCCGGCGCGTTCACCGGCGCATTCAATGCGAGCGACGGCACGATCATATTCCGGAACGACGACTCGCCCGCGCCCGACGTGGCGTCCGCGGTGCTGTTCGGCGACCTGTACCTGCTGTTCGGCAGCGGCGGCACGATCATCGCGATCGATGCGGCGGACGGACATGAACTCTACGAGGAGGACCTCGACAACGGTTTCTACTCCTCGCCTGTGACCGTCGGCGGGAAGATCGTGGCGGTCGATATGGACGGCGTGCTTTACGAATTTGAACCCGGCTCGGAGAAACTCGAAACAGTCGGCAAATACGAACTTGGAAAAAGCGTCGTCTGCGTTCCTGCGTTCCACAAAGGCAATGTGATCCTCCGCACAAAAGACAGCGCGCTCATCTGTCTGGAGGCGAAACAATGACAGACGAGCCACGCCCTCACATCGACCTCATCGACCCGCTTCTGCCGGAGCTGATCGCGCTTCAGCGGCGCGACCGCTGCCTGCTGCCGGAGCCGATGAAAAAACTCGCCGAACGCCTGAACGTGCCGCTGAACCGCGTCTACAGCGTGGCGAGCTTCTACCAGGCGTTCCGGTTCACCCCGTGCGGCAAACATCAGATCAAGGTCTGCGTGGGAGCCGCCTGCTACGTGAAGGGCGCGGAACATGTTTACGAGGCCTTCCGCAAGCATTTAAACATCCCCGAGGGCGGCGACACCTCGCCGGACGGCCTCTTCACGCTCAGCAAGGTCGCCTGCCTCGGCTGCTGCATGCTCGCGGTGGCCGTGCAAATCGACAAGCACATCTTCGGGCACGTTGTGCCCGGCACGGTCGGGACCGTAGTGAAGGATTTCCTGCGGATGGTCCGCGAGGAGGAGGCATCCGGCGCAAACGCCGCCGGACAATCCGCTCGGGAGAAACAGCAGCCGGAAATCCGCATCTGCCGGTGTTCCTCCTGCCGTGCCGCGGGAAGCGGACGCATCTTTGATGCTTTTGAAGAGGAACGCCGCGCGGGCAAGTTCGATTACAAGGTGAAGGAAGTGGGCTGTCACGGCATGTCCTACCGCGCGCCGCTCGTGACGGTCGTGACGGAAAACAACATCTTCCATTACGACAACGTGCAGGAATACGACGTGCGGGGCATCGTGGCACAGCATTTCTCCACGCGCGAACTCGGCTGGAAGGGACGGGCGTTTCTGGACGCCTTCTACAGTCGCCGTTCGCAGGGCTGCACGAAGCTGGCGGAACTGCCGCCGGAACTCGACAAATTGCGGCTCGTCACGAAAAACAGCGGCATGGACGACCCGGAATCGCTCGACGACTACAAGGCGCATGGCGGGTTCGCCGCGTTCGAGCGGGCCTGCACCATGTCGCCCGCACAGATCGTGGAAGAGCTGAAGATATCCAAACTGCGCGGACGCGGCGGCGGCGGTTTCCCGACCGGAGAGAAATGGCGCATGGCCCTGGAGGCTCCCGGAGCGGACAAAGTCGTGATCTGCAACGCCGACGAGGGTGACCCCGGGGCGTTCATGGACCGCATGCTGATGGAGTCGTACCCGTACCGGGTGCTGGAGGGCATCCTGATCGCCGCCCGCACCATCGGGGCGAAGCTCGCCATCATCTACATCCGCGAGGAATACACCCAGGCGGTATCCGTGCTGGAACGCGTGATCGCGAAACTCCGCACGTCCGGCGTTTTCGAGCAGGTCGTGCCCGGTTTCGACCTCGTCCTCTTCCGCGGCGCCGGCGCGTTCGTCTGCGGCGAGGAAACCGCCCTGCTGGAATCCATCGAAGGACGGCGCGGCATCCCGCGCAAACGCCCGCCCTTCCCCGTGAACGGCGGCCTCCACGGACTCCCGACGCTGATGAACAACGTGGAGACGTTCGCGTGCGTTCCGATCATCCTCGCGGATGGCGGTGCGGCGTTCAACGCGGTCGGCACGGACGAATCCCACGGCACGAAAGCTTTCGCCCTCGCAGGGAAAGTCCGGCAGGGCGGCCTGATCGAAGTCCCCATCGGCATTACCATCGACGAGATCGTGGAACGCTACGGCGGGGGCGCGGAAAAGAACCACGAAGTCAAGGCCGTCATGATCGGCGGACCCTCCGGCGGCTGCATCCCGCGGCGGCATTTCGATATCCGGGTCGATTACCAGACACTTCAGAAAAACGGCGCCATGATGGGCTCCGGCGGCCTGATCGTGATCGACGAATCCGACTGCATGGTCGATATTTCCCTGTATTTCCTGCGGTTCCTCCGCAACGAGTCCTGCGGCAAGTGCGTGATGTGCCGCGAGGGCGTCGCGCATCTCTGCGACCTCGTGGAATCCCTCACGCACAAGGGACCGAAGCCGCCCGGGCTGCTCGACCGCATCGAAGACCTGGCACGGCAAATTCAGAAAGGCTCGCTGTGCGCCCTCGGACGCACAGCGCCGAACATGGTGCTGAGCGCACTGCATGAATTCCGCAGCGAGTTCGAGGCACACCTCGACAACGAGTGTCCCGCCGGGAAATGCGTCGAGCTGACCGAGTTCAGGATCACCGACGACTGCATCGGCTGCACCAAGTGCATCCAGGCTTGCGCGGCCGGTGCCATCGAGTGCGAACCGCTGGAAAGCGCCCGCATCCTCTCCGAACAATGCGTTCGCTGCGGCGTCTGCCGGAGCGTCTGCCCCGAACATGCCGTCGTGAACCCCTGCCGCGAACGTCCCGATCAGGAACTTCCGTTCCCTGAAGAAAAGCACGCCGCACCTATCGAGGGAGACATCATCATCGTCGATGGAACGGAGCACCCCTTCGTGCCCGGACGCACCATGCTGGATTACACGGAGCTGCCCACGCTGTGTTATCTGAAACAGGGCGGGACGGGCGCGCATTGCATGGTCTGCGCCGTGTGGGACGCCGTGCTTGCCCGCTTCGTGCCCGGATGCGAACAGCTCATTCAGCGCGGTCATGTCTACGAGACGAATTCCGAGCGCGTCCGGGCGTTCCGCCGCGAGGCGCTGTCCCTGATGCTGGTCCGCCACGATTTCCGCTGCGGGTCCTGCGCCGCGAAAGGCAAATGCAAGTTCTTCAGCCTCGTCCGCGAATACGGCGCGAAAAAGCCGAAAAACGAGCTGAGCTTCCCCTCGCCTGTCGAAACCGCGCACCTCGTCTATGACGCTGGCAAGTGCATCCTCTGCCAGCGTTGCGTCGGCGTCTCGCACGAAAAACTCGCCGTGCACAATCGCGCCGACCGCGCCGTGATCTCGCCCGGTCCCGACGGCTGGGAATCGCTGGACGCGGACACCGCCGCGACCGTCTGCGGCATCTGCCCGACCGGCGCACTGACCCGGAAAACAGGAGCTAACCCGCCATGAAGGTTCTCCGAGTTATCGCCCTGATCGTCCTGTTCCTGCTGGGGACTGCTTGTCTCATGTGGTATTTCCGCATGAGTGAAAAAAAGGACAAACCGGAGAAAACACAGTCATCCGGTACGCTCCTGATGGACACTGTGCCGCTCGGCGAACTCTCGGTCCTGTCCGACGGGAAAACACTGGCCGCCGGGAACGCCCGCGGCGAGGTGAAGTTCTTCCGTCCGGGCGAGCCCGTTCGAACGGTTTCCGTGTCGCAGATTTCGATTTCAGCCCCGGTCGCGGAGTTCGACGGCGTCTGCTATGTCGGCGACGAAAGCGGCACGTTCTCGGCGTTCACGCAGGACCGTGGTGTGCTGTGGACATTCAAGGCGGGCAACCAGATCACGGGCGGCGCGGTGCGGGATTCCGACAGCCTCGTCTGGTTCGGATCGCACGACCATTCGCTGTACGCCCTGGACGCCTCGGGCAAGCTCGTTCACGAGATCGAATGCGGCGGGCAGATCAACGGCTCCCCGGTGTTCGACGGTTCCTTCGTGTATCTGGGCAGCTGCGACGGCAAACTCCGCAAGATCGACATCCGCACGGGCGAGGTCGTGAAGGAGCTGGATTTCGGCTCCTACATCCCTGAGACCCCGGTCCTGTCCGGCGGCATGCTGTACGTGCTCACCCACGGCGGCGAACTCGCGGCGGTCAATGCCGACAGCTTCGAGGTCCTCTACCGGGTCAAAACCGAAAACACGTTTTTCACCTCGCCGTTCGTGACGGATTCGTACCTCTTCCTGACGGACTCCTACGGAAAGGTCCACGTTCACAAGCGCGCTGATGGCGCATACCTCGCCGACCTGCTATCCATTGATTCTCTCAACCCGATTTGCACCGGCTCGGACAACGGCGTCTACACGCTTTCCCGCCGGGGCACACTGAGCTTTTTCGAAGGTGGAAGCTGGAAGGAACACGCCATCTCACTGTTTCTGTCCGATTTCAAGTCGGGCGTGATCGAATCGGGCGACGGCCTGCTCGCCGCCGCAGACGAATACGGCAATGTCTTCTATGCCATGCGCGCCACGGTCTTCGAACAAAAGGAATCCGAACCATGAACCTGACCGTTTCCAATTTGACCAAAACGTTCACGCGGGCAGACGAGCGCATTGAGCTGTTCCGCGATTTCAGCCTGACTTTGAACGCGGGCGAGGCGCTGACCGTGCTCGGCCCCTCCGGCAGCGGCAAGACCACGCTTCTGCGGATGATCGCCGGAATCGAGCCGCCCGACGAGGGTAAGATCCTGTTCGATGGTAAAAACATTTTCGAGATGCCGCCCGAGGAACGCCGCGCGTTCCGTCTGCACCACATCGGATTCGCGGACCAGTACGCGCGCATGCTGCCGCAACTGACCGCGCTGGAAAATGTGCAGATTCCGGCGGCTGGCGAAGGAAAGGACTGTTCCGCCCGCGCCCGGCAACTGCTGGAGGAATTCGGCCTGGCAAAACGCCTGGACCATTTCCCGTCCGAGCTCTCCGGCGGCGAACTTCAGCGGGTCGCCCTGGCGCGCGCGCTGGTCCTTGAACCGGAATTCCTGCTGCTGGACGAACCAACGTCCGCGCTCGACGCCGCCCGGACCGACTCCATGCTGGAACTCCTGCGGCAGGTCAACCGGACGCACGGGACCGCGATCCTGATGGTCACGCACAACACCCGCGTCCTGGACTTCTTCCCCCGGTCTGTGAGCTTATGAATTCCCTCGTCCGTCTCTTTCTGCGCGATTTGCGGTATCACTGGAAGGGCTTTGCCTCCCTGACAGCCGCCGCATGCCTGATCTGCGCGGTCCTGACGGGCGCATTCCTGATCGGCGACAGCGTACGCGGCACGCTGATGGACCATGTGGCGGCCAACGCCGCGGTCGCGCGGTATCGGCAGCGCTTCCCGATCCCCGTGTCCGTTCCCATTCAGAACGCCGTGGGCGTGCTTCATGTGAAGGGCTTCACGAAGGACGGAATCCCGGTCGATGTGTATGCGTTGCCGAACAGCGTCATTTCAGGACGCGACGCATGCGGCAGTTCCGCGCTGGCGAAGAAACTGAACTTGAAGGACGGCGAAATGATCTCCGTCCGCATGCAGGAATTGAGCGAGATCCCGGCGGAAAGCGCCATGGGCAAGCCGCCGGAACTCCGTCAGACGCCGTTCGTGTGGCGCGGCGAATGGTCCGACCCGCGCGCCGAAGCGGACTTCGACGATCCGCAGCTGCCGCCGTACAATCTTTTCGTTAGCCGCGAAGCGCTCACGCAGGCGTTGGACCTGCCGGAGACCGCCGTGAACGAGGTCTGGTCGCAGGAACCGATCCGGCTCTCCGACGATGTCCTGTGGGAACTTTCCGGGCTGACACTGGACGAATGGGATGGGCGTCCCGTCCTGAAATGCAATTCCTATTTTCTGCCGAAAGCCGTTTCGGACGCCCTGCCGATGGAGGCCACGCCGATCCTGACGCTGTTTGTGGAGACGCTGACGAACGGCGCGACGGATTTGTCCTATTTCTTCGCAAGCGCGATCAAAAACGGCCCGGTCCCCGTCGAACGCGGCAGGATCCTGATTTCGTCCGGTCTGGAGGAACGCTTTGAGGGGCCCGCCAACTTGACGTTTTTCACCTCGGATTCCTTCCGGAAGATCCTGCGCAAGACGAAAACACTGGAACGCGTCGGCACGGTCGACGATCCCAACATCACGGATGTGCTTTCGCCGGAGATCCCCGGCCTGACCGATTCCGCGGAGTGTTCCGGCTGGGAGGCCGCGATCCCGATCGACTTCGACCGAATCCGAGACGAGGATGAAGCCTACTGGAACGAGCATCGGAGCAAACCGAAAGCGTACTTAAACTTTGATGATGCGCAGGAGATGTTCGCGCCCGGACTCTGCACCGCCGCACTGTTTCCCTCGGACTGGACCGCCGAGCGCGTCCGGCAGGAGACGCTGGAAACCCTTCGCACCATGCCGGAATACAACCGCGCGGAATCGCTCGCTGATACCTCGGCGGACAAGGTGAATCGCGGCGTGCCGTTCGCGCCGCTGTTCCTCGGCCTGAGCTTCTTCCTCATCGTCTCGGGGCTGCTCGTGCTCGCCATGCTCCTGAAACTGCATATCCAGGACCGTGAGGCCGAACTCGCGCTCCTGACCGACTACATGCCGCTCAAACGCGTCCGGCGTTTCCTGCTCGCGGAATTCGCCGCCGTACTGGTCCCGGGGATGCTCGCCGGGCTCGCCATCGGCACAGTCCTGTGCCGATTCCAGATATTCCTGCTGGAGCATTCATGGAACGGCATCGTGCTGATGGAACACATCCGATTCCATGGGAAACCTTTGTCGTATCTGATTTCGTTCGCGGTATCGGCGGCGTGTGCGTGGGCTGTCGTGATGCTCTCGGTCCGTTCGAATCGTAACAAACCGAGGCTCACCCTGCCGCATTCCTCGTGCGTGCAGACAGTCTGGGTGATCGGGGTCTTATCGCTGGCGCGGCGCTGCCGACATTACGCCCCGTGCGCAATCCTGCTGGTGCTGGGCTACCTCGGCACGCTCGGCGTTGGCACGTTCGGCATCAAAGCGCGCGGCGAGGACGCGTTCGGTTACGCGTATGTCGCGACCACGCTGCTGCCCGTCGTGCCCGACTACGATGCGCCGTTCCCGGCCGGCGGTCTTCCCGTGCGCGTTCATGCCGCCGACCGCGCGGACTGCTCCAATCTCCTGCTCGCGGCGAATCCGACTGTGTACGGCGTCGATCTCGAGGCGCAGACGGGCGACCCGGATTATCTCGCGGACGGTTCCGCGGCTGTCGATGAAGGCTCGCTCCTGTGGATCATGCAGAAAAAGCAGCATGATCCCGTGACATATGCCAACGGCACGCTCACGCTCGACCGCGTGCTGAAAGCCTCGGTCTTCCAGGGCGGCATCCTGACCGGACTGAAGACGTTCGAACGCCTCTTCCCGGAAACAGAGGGCGCGCAGTTCTTCCTCATCAAAAATGAAGCCGACGTGAAGACTTGGCGCGATTATCTGGAGCCGTACGGACTGGAGCTCGTGAGCACGGATGAGTTCATGGCCCGCGCCGAACGCTTCCAGAACCGCTATCTGGCGATCTTCCTTCAACTCGGCGTGCTCGGATTCCTGCTCGGATTCGGCGCGCTGCTTCTGCTCATGACGCGTAATCTGCGCGCCCGCCGCGACGAGACCGTCCTGCTCGCGGAAACCGGATGGTCGCGCCGGATGCTCCTTGCGCTCCACCTGACGGAAAACCTGTGCCTCTTCTGGTTCAGCGCGGGCGTCTCCCTGATCCTGCTTCTGCTTCTGGCGGCGTTCGCCTCGCTGAATTTAAGCGTGCTGCTGGCCGGATTCCTGTTCCTGACCGCCGCCGGGACTCTGCTGATCGCCGCGATCATCGAACTTCATTTCGCCCCGTTCACGACACATTTCCTCGGTGTGATCCCAACAGGCTGCATCCGGGCGGAAGGCCGGTGCTTCCAGCCTGAAAAAAAGGTCCGTTCCTACAAGACCGTCGAAAAAAGAGGGCGCGATCCCTGATCCTTCGGGCGGAGATTCCCCTTTCCGCCCGAAAGACTCTGTTTATCGCAAGACAAGCTGCCGCGCGACAGGACGCGGCCGCCGCATCGTCTTTTTCCTGCCATTCTCGAACTCAAACACAAGCGAGTTATTATGTTCAGACGAGAATTTCTCGGTGAATTTTCGGGGACCTTCCTCCTGGTCCTCTTCGGCTGCGGGTCCGTCGCGGTCGATACGTTGTTCGGCGCCCATGTGAGCCTGGCGGTCATCGCCCTGGTTTGGGGCGTGGGCGTCACGCTCTCCATCTACCTCACGCGCCATCTGTGCTGCGCGCACCTGAATCCCGCCGTCACGATGGCGATGGCATGCAGCGGACGCATGACCTGGAAGAAAGTGCCGACCTACCTGATCGCGCAATTCATGGGCGCGTTCGCCGCAGGCTGGATCATCTACCTGCTGTTCTTCACGTCCATTCAGGACTTCGAAACGACGCACGCGATCGTGCGCGGCTCCGAAGCGTCCGTGAAAACCGGGCGCATGTTCGGCGAATATTACCCCCTGGCGACCGTGCCGCTCTGGCTGGCGTGCTTCGCGGAAGGATTCGGTACGTTCCTGCTGGTCCTGCTGATCTTCGCACTCACGGAAGGCTGCAACGTCGGCCGTCCCTCCAGCGACTCCGCACCGCTCTGGATCGGCCTGACCGTCTCCTCCGTGATCTGCCTGGTCGCGCCGCTGACGCAGGCCGGATTGAACCCCGCCCGCGACTTCGGGCCGCGCGTGGTGGCGCTGATCATGGGCTGGGGCAAAGCCGCCCTGCCCGACGCCTGCGGCGGGTTCTTCTGGGTCTACATTCTGGCGCCCGTCATCGGCGGCATCATCGCCGCGCTCCTCTTCACGAAAGTCTACGAACCCCTGATGAACAAAAAGCCCGGCGACTGCGGCTGCGGCAAACAATAAGGAAGCTTTCCCATGAGCAAAACGAAACTCATCCTCGTCGGCGGATTCCTCGCCGCCGGAAAGACCACCATGCTGAACGCCCTCGCCGGACGCCTCTCCGGGCGCGGCTTCACGGTCGGTCTCATCACCAATGACCAGGCCGCCGACCTCGTCGACACCGCGATCCTGACCTGCACGGGCGTGGAGGTCCGCGAAGTTTCCGGCAGTTGCTTCTGCTGCAATTTCCCCGGCTTCATGAAGGCCGTCGAATCGCTGATCGATGCCGGATGCAATCTGATCGTCGCCGAACCCGTCGGCAGCTGCACCGACCTCTCCGCCACCATCTTACAGCCGGTGAAGGACATGTTCGGCGACCTTGAACTGGCCCCGCTTACGGTTCTGGTCGATCCCGTCCGCCTGAAAGAGGCGCTGGAACTCGTACCCAGCCTGACCCACCCGGACGCACTCTACATCGTGAAACGCCAGCTGGAAGAAGCCGACCGCATCCTCCTGAACAAGGCAGACACGCTGTCCGATGCGCAGATTCAGGAAGAACTCGCCCTGCTGAAGCAGAATTTCCCCGCGCCCGCCGCGGCGGTCTCCGCGCTTCGGGGCGACGGCGTCGACGCATGGATCGACGAGATCCTCGCGGGCGGACGTCCCGGCACACATCTGACAGAAGTCGATTATGACCGTTACGCACACGGCGAGGCTGTCCTCGGCTGGCTCAACGCCGCCATCGAACTCTCCGGCGCGGCCGACACCGACTGGAACGCCTTTGCGGAAAAGCTCCTGACCAGCCTTCGCGACGCATTCCGCGCAGAAAACGCCGAAATCGGGCACCTGAAGCTCTCGCTCACCTGCGACGGCAAGGCTGTCCTCGGCAACGTCGGCGCAATCGGCGGCTCAGTGAACATGCGCGGCGAATCCAGCGTGAAAGGATCGTCCGCCGTGATGACGCTGAACGCCCGCGTTCAGATGTCCCCCGATGAGTTGCAGAAAGCCGTCGAGACAATCCTCCCGGAAACGGCTGCGTCCTTCGGCGTCTCCGCGTCCATCGCAAATCTGAAGTGCCTGATGCCCGGCCGTCCGAACCCGACGTACCGATATCAGACGGTCATCTGACCATAAAACGGAACAGCCGGAGGCATCCGCCCGAATCCGAATTTGAGCGTGTTGTCTCCGGCATCCCCCGTTACTCTATTCCCTTTCCCCAAAAAACCGCCTCCTTTTCCATTTTGTAAGGAAGTGGCTTGTTATCATTTTCGAACTTTATTGCTTCAAGCTACGCAGAGCTTCTTTTGCACTTTCGTTTCCCTGTTCCGCGGCTTTTCTGTACCATTCTGCGGCCTCTTTGGCGTTTTTCCGGACGCCTTCGCCTCGCTCATAACATAAACCAAGAGCAACTTGCGCTTCAGCATCCCCCTGCTCCGCCGCCTGGCAGTACCATTTCAAAGCTTCGACATAATCCTGCCGAACACCTTCGCCCCGGGCATAAATAACGCCCAGCTTGTATTGTGCCTCAGGATGCCCCTGCTCCGCCGCCTGGCGATACCATTTCAAAGCTTCGGCATAATCCTGGAGAACTCTTTCGCCCTTGTAGTAAAAAGTGCCAAGCATGTATTGTGCTTCCACATGTCCCCGTTCCGCTGCCTTGCGGTACCACTTCATGGCTTCTTTCATGTTCTTCTGGACACCTCTGCCTTTTTCATAACAAACGCCCAGTGTGAACGGCGCATCGTGATCCCCGTGCTCCTCCGCCTTGTGATACCATTTCAAGGCTTCCTTCGTGTCTTTTTTCACGCCTGTCCCGTTCATATAGCACTCACCGAGACAGAACTCAGCCTCAGGATATGTGTACTTCGCTGCCTTGCGGTACCACTTCACGGCTTCAGCTAAATCCTTCTGAACACCTTCCCCCTTATAATAACATTTGCCGAGGAAGAACATCGAGTCAATACTCCCGTGTTCCACCGCCTTGCGGTACCATTTCACGGATTCCTTCGCATCTTTTTTCACGCCTATCCCGTCCTTGTAGTATGTGGCAAGGAGGTATTCTGCATGCATATATCCCCCATCCGCGGCCTTGCGGTACCACTTCATGGCTTCCGTTATATTTTTTTTGTCGTATTGATAATACTCGCCAAGGTGCATTTGTGCTAGCTTATGTCCCTGCTCCGCCGCCTTGCGGTACCACTTCATGGCTTCTGCTTCGTTCGACTTGACACCGTCACCGCCGTTCTCATAACACATACCGAGTGTGAATTGCGCCTCCACATGTCCCTGCTCCGCCGCCTTGCGGTACCATTTCACGGATTCCACATCGTTATTATCCCCGTAGTAATGAGAACCAAGGTGGTATTGCGCTTCCGCATCCCCCTGCTCCGCTTTTTCCAATATCTGTTTCAGGTTTTCTTTTTCCTGATCCTGGAAATTCGAAAGGTCATCACAATCCGAAGAATCTATCGGCTCGTCGTCTTCCGGAGACAGGTCATCAAAAACAACAATCGGCTCGTCTTTTTCCATGTGCCGTTTATCAGGAAAAACTATCAGCACGTCGTCTTGATCCTGGGCATTCAGATGGGACGTTGCAGCACAAGCAGAAAATATCAGAATCAATGTGATCGTAAAACTCTTCATTTTCCGGTCTCCTTCGGCAGGCATTGAGGTCGAATTTTGATTTTTCATAAATATATCACAGAAAAGGACAAATGCAAGCGCACAACAATGAACAGCTTTTTTCGCCCGGAATAAGTTTCTCTCCGCGCCATTCATTTTTGACTTTTTTTAGAATCCGTCCTTGATTTTTGTCAAAAACCGGAGTATAGTATTAGCACATTGTGAACTGAAGCGGAGAGATGCCTGAGTGGCCGAAAGGAACGGTTTGCTAAACCGTCGTAGGGGTCAAACTCTACCGGGGGTTCGAATCCCCCTCTCTCCGCCATTTTTTATGCCTTGATTTTCAAGCAGTTGGGCACACTTTCACAAAAGAGGCTCTGCGTTCCCTCGCCTGCATGATGATGTGCAGCCGACATATCCCCCCCGACACAGCCTGCCGCACCGATGATCTCCCCCGGTGTCCCCAATAGCCCGCCTCACGGGCTTCCGTCATTTTTTAAAACAGTTGGGATTATAAACCACTTTTATAAAAAAAGAGAGCGGAAAGGGATTGATTTTCACCGGAGATACGTTATATTAACGGTAAAAAGTTCATCCCACCACACAATTTTCCATCAACCAACCTCAAACGAACAGGAGTTTCTCCATGAAACACATTCTCTCCTCGTTTGCCGTGGCGGCCATGGTAGCCGTCCTCGCCGCATGTGCATCCACCGATGATGGCGCGTGCAACTCCAAGCTCAACGAGCCCGTCCCCGGCGCGGAACAGGATCCCGGATATCAGAAGGTCACCACGCCGGCGCTCAGCCAGAACTTCGTCCAGCGCATCGCGGAGAAGAAGCAGCAGGCCGAAAAGGAAGGCAAGGACATCAAGCTCGTGCTCGTCGGCGACTCCATCACCCATTTCTGGGAAGGCGGCGGCATGTTCGGCGGATTCGGAGGCGGATTCGGCGGCTTCGGAGGTTTCGGCGGCTTCGGCGGCGGCTTCGGCGGCGGATTCGGCGGCTTCGGCGGCGGTGCTCCCGGCGGCCAGAACAACCAGAACGCCCAGCCCACACAGAACAGCTGGAGCGAGCTCGCAGTGTATCATCCGCTGAACCTCGGCTTCTCCGGCGACCGCACCGAGAACATCCTCCACGTGGTCAAGAACGAGGGCATTTTCGAACTGATCGACCCGCAGCTCGTCACGGTCATGATCGGCACGAACAACTTCGGCATGCATGAATCCGAACCTGTCGCAACCGCGGAAGCCATCCGTCTGATCGTCCTCGCGATCAAGGAAAAGGCCCCGAACGCCAAGATCCTGCTCTACGGCATCTTCCCGCGCGGCGACGGCCTCGGAGACAAGTGCGCCGAAACGAACGCGATCATCAAGGACTTCGCCGACAACAAGACCGTCTTCTACGAAGACCTCACCCCGAAGTTCACCGATGAACAGGGCAACCTGATCCAGGGCGTGATGAACTTCGACCGCCTGCATCCGGCGGAGCCTGGCTACAAGATCTGGGGCGAATCCATCAAGGCGTTCGCCGACCAGCACGGCATCAAGTGAGCTCCCTTTCCTCAGGCATACTCAACATCAAAAACAATAGGACCTATACGACCTATAGGTCCTATTTCATACCATTAAGAGATCATACATGAAACACATCTTCTCGTTTTTCGCGGCCGCGACGGCCGCCCTGCTCCTCGCCGCCTGCGCCGCAGAGGCCGAAACCATCTCCACGCTGAACACGCCCGTGCCCGGCGCGGAACAGGATTTCGGATACCAGCGCGTGACCACGCCCGAACTCAGCCGGAACTACGTTCAGCGCATCCAGGAAAAAAGCGCACAGGCGGACAAGGAAGGCAAGGACATCAAGTTCGTCATGGTCGGCGACTCCATCACGCACTTCTGGGAACAGGCAGGAAAAGACGTCATGGACGCCGAATTCGCCAAGTACCACCCGCTGGACCTCGGATTTGCCGGCGACCGTACGCAGAACTGCCTGTACGTCATTGAGAAGACCGACATCTTCTCCAAGATCGATCCGAAGCTCGTCATGCTCCTGATCGGCGTGAACAACTTCGGCTGGAACCAGGGCGGCCCCGTCGCCACCGCCGAAGGCATTCGCCTCTGCGTCAACGCCATCAGGGAAAAGGCTCCGAACGCCAGGATCCTGCTCCTCGGTATCTTCCCCGCGGGCAACACTCCAAACGACCAGAACCGTCCGAAGATCGCCGCCACCAACGAGATCATCAAGGATTTCGCCGACAACAAGACCGTCTTCTACGAAGACCTCGGCCCGAAGTTCCTGACTCCGACCGGCATCCTCGAGCGCGACATCATGGCCGACTTCCTGCATCCGACCGCCAAGGGCTACCAGATCTGGGCGGACGCCATCCGTCCCTACGTCGAGAAATACTGCAAGTGATCACCGGCTCATTTCAGCCAACAAACCTCAGCACATCCGGCAATCCCGGGTGTGCTTTTTTGTCCCCCGGTTTCCCTTGACAAATGTAAAAAACAGAGTTATATTATCGCTGATATTTGCTAGCGGAACCAATTCGTGCGGGCTTCCGTCCGCACGATACACAATCCCAATCCAGTGTCGTTGCCGAGCAGGGCACGACTTCACAGCGGAGGAGGCCCCACCTCCCTGCCCCGGAGGATCCCCGGAACCATGTTCAAGTTCAATCTCGCCGAAAACGGCACGACCGTCAGGACCGAAATCATCGCAGGCATCACGACGTTCCTGTCCATGGTCTACATCCTGGCCGTCTACCCGAGCGTGATGAGCGAGATCGGGATCCCGGCCGGCGGAGCCGTGATCGCCGCCGCACTTTCATCGTTCCTCGGCACGTTCCTGATGGGCGCGCTGGCGAAATACCCGTTTGCGCTGGCTCCCGGGGTCGGCATCGTGCCGTTCTTCGCGTTTTCGGTCGTTCTGAGCATGGGAATATCGTGGCAGTTCGGCATGATGGCGGTGTTTGTGGAAGGCGTCGTTTTCCTGCTCTGCACGGTCATCCCGCTCCGCGAAAAGCTGTTCAACGCCATCCCCCTGCCCCTGAAGACCGCGATCGGCGTGGGCATCGGTTTCTTCATCGTCTACATCGGGCTCCAGGGGGCGAAGGTCATCGTGGACGGCTCATGCCTGACCACGCTCGTGTCGTTCCGCGGGACATTCCGCACGTCGGGTCTCTGCGCCGTTCTGGCGCTTGTCGGGCTCTTCGCCACCGTGGTGCTGTACCACAAGCGGGTGAAAGGCGCGATCCTCATCGGCATCCTGCTCACATGGTCGCTCGGCATGGCCTGCCAGGCGGCGGGGATCTACCGGGTCGACCCGGAAGCGAAGATGTATTCGCTGTATCCGTCGCTGAACCTGTCGTCCATCGGAGGCGCGTTCCGCGAGTTCGGCTCGCTCTTCGGCCAGTGTCTCGACGCGGACAAATGGTCGCTGAAAGGCTCGCACCTGACCGGGTGGAAGCTCCTTCTCTCCGGCAACTTCCTCGTCGTGATGTTCACGCTGCTCTTCGACGATCTCTTCAACACGCTCGGCACGCTGACCGGCGTGGCGTCCACGGCGAATATGCTGGACAAGGACGGCAGGATGCCGCGCCTGAAGCATGCCCTGCTGGCCGACGCCGTCGCCACCACAGCAGGCGCGCTGCTCGGTGCGACCACCACCACGACCTACGTGGAATCCGCCACGGGTGTCTCCGAAGGCGGCAGGACGGGCCTGACTTCGTATGTGACCGCCGCACTTTTCCTCGCGTCGATCCTGCTGGCGCCCGTCTTCACCGCCATTCCGGGATTCGCCACCGCCCCCGCGCTCATCATGGTCGGGTTCCTGATGATCGGGCAGATCACACAGATCGACTTCAACGACCTCTCGGAAGCCTTCCCGTGCCTGCTGGCGATCATCGTCATGCCGTTCGCCTACAACATCGCCGACGGCATCTGCTTCGGCTTCATCGCATGGACGGCAGTGAATCTGGTCTGCGGACACCGCGACCGCGTGAACGCCATCCTGATCGTCTTCTCCCTTCTCTTCATCCTCAAGTACATCTTCCTCTGATCTTTCAGAAATCTTTCCGGCAATCATGGCAAAAAGGCCGTTCAATGCTTGATTTTTACCCCCGGGCATGGTATATTTTTGCTTCGACGAATTCTCAGTCCGCACCAGGACTGTTCCTCCCCGAACTGCTCGCCATATCCGGAGAACCACACTTGAAGACCTGGAACTTCATCACGAAACTCGCGGCCGCCATTTTTCTGCTGTGCGCCGGAGTATTCTCGTTCGCACAGGACAAACGCTTTTCCCGTATTCCGGACGCCGCCGCGCTGGTCGTGAAGCTGGACCTCGAAAAGTTGAATTCATCTCCGGCGTTCGGGCTCCTGGCGGACCATGGTGAACTCGCGGCCATCCGCGACGAGCTGAAGCAAATCCCATGGACCGAAAACGGGGCGATTCCAGACCCCGTCATCGTCTATGCCCCGGAGCTCGGGTCCGGCTTTGTGATGCTGATCGACACCGACAGGTCCCCGAAGGACATCGCCGGGGAAATGGCAGAACAGACGGAAGACGGCAAGACCGTCGAATTCGAACGATACCCCATCGGCCATACGATCACCCTGAAGCAATCTGTTACGGACCGGAAAAAGAGACAGCATCTTGAAACGGAAGCCCGCATCATATTCCTCTCATCCGGCGTCGCGGCTTTCGGGAGAAATGGCAGTCCGCTTTCCGCCCGGTTCTGCACCGCGGAACAGCTTCCCGATTCCGAATTCGCAAAACTCCAAACGACTCCGGCGGACGTCCTCGCTGCCGGGATCATGCGGAGCTTCCCCGTCCCCGCGTCAGATGACCCGACCGGGCTGTCCGCCCTGGTGAAAACCGGGGAATTCACCATTTCCGAGCAGGAATCCGGCGATGTCTCGTTCGTGCTGGCGTTCGAGTGCAAGGGCGAACAGGAAGCCGCGCAGGCGGCCCGCCGCATGAAGAGTTTCGCACGCATCGCTCTCTTTTCGCTTTTCGCCTCGGACAAGGATCTTTTCAAGGAACTGGACGCCGCATGCAGGACGACTGCCGAGGGGACCGGGGCGACACTTGAACTCAAGCTCCCGATGGCCGCCGTGGAGAAGGTTCTGGCGTTCTACGGCATCATGCCGAAGCGACACGTCCCGATGGCGGTACCGGCGACGAAACAGGAGGCCGCGCGGAAATGAAGAAGTTCATCATCATCACCCTTTCGATTCTCGGCGCGCTCGTCGTAATCTTCGTTCTCCTTCTGCTGCTCCTGCTCTCAGAGCCGGTCAAATACTCGTACACGGTCGCCCAGGCAGAGGCCGATTCTCTGCTGGTCTCCGAAATCGCGGACATGATCTCCGATGCCGTCGTGGACAAGGACGGCAATATCCCGGAAATCGCGGAGATCGTTATCCCGCCCGAGCATGCGGGCGCGCTGTTCCGACTGGCGGAATGCCGCGTCAATGTCGCGCTGAAAGACGATGAGATCACCTGTACGTTCGAGCATCGTGGCGCGACGGAGCCTGCCGAATCGCGGTTCAGCGTGACGGCATCCTACCCGATGCCGCTCTCGACCGCGCTGGTCCTGCGCGGGACCGTCCAGCCCTTCATCGACAACAGCGTGCTGCATCTCCCCGTGACGGGGCTGAAGCTCGGACACCTGCCGCTCTCCAATTCCGTTCTCCCATTCGGGGAGGTCATCACGGAAAAGGACATCGAATGCGAAGCCGCGAAGCTGGCGCTCGCCGCGGTCCATGCTCTCGCCGTCATGCCAGACGGCAGTCTGAAGATCGGAATATATCCTGCAAAGGTCAGCGACCTCACCCGCTTCCTCATCATGGGAAAGGACGGAGACTGAACGCAGATCCCCTGCCGCCTGCCCTTCCGCGGCTTCAAAAACGACAGCAGAACGCCCCGGATTCCAAAAGGAAGACCGGGGCATTTCATTTTCTTTTGGCTTTCCCGTGCGCGAGCGTAGCCGCGCACTGCTCGACACACTCCGTGTGTGTCCGGGCGGAGCCGGACACTACTTACAGTGGAGGCTTCGCCTCCTCAGTCGACCGGGACGTCCGCGAGAATCTGGCGCAGGAATTCGCGGTTCTTGTCCGACGGCGGGCAGAGCGGCAGACGGTATTCCTCGTCGATGATCCCGCGCAATGCAAGGGCGGCCTTGACCGGGATCGGGTTGGTCTCCACAAACATGGCCTTGAAGAAGCGGTAGAGCTTGCGGTGCATCACGGATGCCGTCCTGTAGTCTCCGGCGTTGCAGAGGTCCACGAGCTGCTTCATCTCCTTCGGGATGACGTTCGAGGCCACGCTGACCACGCCGACCGCGCCGACGGACATCATCGGGACGGTGAGGGCGTCATCGCCGCTCAGGACCGGGATGTCGCAGAGGTCGAGGATCTCGGACACGCGGTCAACGGATCCGCTGGCTTCCTTCACGCCCGCCACATTGCAGTTCTTCGCGAGACGCGCGATGGTCTCGGCGGAAACGGCCACGCCGGAGCGTCCGGGCACGTTGTAGATCACGATCGGGATGTCGCAGGAATCCGCGATGGTGGCAAAGTGGCGGTAGAGGCCTTCCTGCGTAGGCTTGTTGTAGTACGGGGCGACCTGGAGCGAGAAATCCGCACCGTCGGCTTTTGCGTGGCGGGTCAGGTGGAGCGCCTCGGCGGTGGAGTTAGCACCGCTTCCCGCGAGTACCTTGCAGCGTCCATTCACCAGCTGGACCACGGTCGCGATCACGCGTTCGTGCTCCTCGAAGCTCAGCGTGGGCGACTCGCCCGTGGTGCCGACCGGAGAGATCCCGTCGACACCGGCGGCGATCTGCATTTCGACCAGCCGGGTCAGTTTATCGTAATCGACCGCGCCGTTGTGGAACGGAGTGACAAGCGCCGTGTAGAGACCTTGAATTTTCATGATTGGGAATCCTTTTCCTTGGAATATGGGCTATCGGCGGCCATAACGGACGCCAGTTCAAATCTGTCTGCAGGGGCAGTCCCCCGGTAAACTTCGACCGCGGGACCGGTCAGGATGATGCGGCCGGTGTTCCCCACGGTGGGAAGATGCGTACTGATGAGGTCACCGGAACGTGTCCGGAACGTCAGGTCGGCGGGCGCCTGGAAGAATTTCGCCAGCACGTATGCGGACGACGCGATACCGGTCCCGCAGGCCAGCGTCTCGTCCTCCACGCCGCGTTCGTATGTGCGGATGGCTACGGGCTCGGAGAAATCGTGCCCGAACTCAATGAAATCGACGTTGACGCCAGCGGGCGCGAACGCCTCGTGATACCGGAGTTCGCGGCCGGAACGGAGAATGTCGGCCTGTTCAAGCCCGTCCATGCGGAGGACGGCATGCGGAACGCCGACCGCCCCCTTGAACACCGTAAAGCCGCCGATGTGCTCGTATTTCGCGAAGGTTTCCGTTACGGGGAGTTCGATGCGGACCATGCCGCCTCCGATGACCTCGGCCGCCAGCTCGCCGCCGCCCGTCGCGAACGTGATGGACGAGTCGCGGGTCAGGCCGTGTTCGTGCGCGAACAGTGCGGCGCAGCGCAGGCCGTTGCCGCAGAGTTCCGCCTTGGAACCGTCGCAGTTGAAGAACTCCATGACAACGTGGCCGCACCCCGGGATGCGCGACTTGGAGAGCAGGATCAGTCCGTCCGCGCCGATGCCGCGGCGGCGGTCACAGATCTTCCGGATACTGTCCGCCGTGAACACATAGGCGGACTCGGAGCAGTCCACGACCACAAAATCGTTGCCTGCACCGTTCATTTTCGAAAATCTTAGAAGATTCAACGCGACCTCCGGGAAAATAACGTTCTGCCGGCAGCGCCACCGATCCTGCTGGAAAGACTTTCCCGCGAGACGACGGCAGTTGCCGATTCACACTTTAAAAATAATCCAAATCGCTGATTTTACCAGTGTTTTTCCCGAAAAACTCCATATTTTCCCGGAGCACACCGCGTTTTCACGGCTTTTTGTCCGGGCATTTCCCGGAGGTCATTCGGAACGCAGCACGTCGATCGGGTTCTGCTGGGCCGCGCGCCACGCCGGATAGGTGCCGAAAACCACGCCGACAAATGACGAGATCAGCAGGGATCCGAAGATGTTCGTCAGGGAAGAAACGGTCGGCATCTCCGCGTACCGCGTGACGATTTCCGAAAGGCCGAGGCCGAGACCGATGCCGAGGCAGCCGCCGAGCGTGGTCAGGATGACCGTTTCGATCAGGAACTGGAACAGGATATCGAGCTTCTGCGCGCCGAGCGCACGGCGCGTGCCGATCTCCTTCTTGCGTTCGGACACGCTCGCAAGCATGATGTTCATGATGCCGATGCCGCCGACGAGCAGGGAAATGCTGGCGATGGCGCCCATGACGATGGTGAAGATCTTCTGGGTGCGTTCGCGCTGCTTGAGCAGGTCGAGCGGGACGATCATGTCCCAGTCCTTGGTCTTCGCGTGCGCCTTCTCAAGATAATTCTGGAGGCGTTTGGACGTGTTGTCGATGTATTCGAGGTTGGCCACGTTCACCAGCATCACGTCGTAGTCCACCAGGATCGCCTTGTTGCGGTTGCGCCCCTGGCTTTCGCTCGCGTAGTTGCCGTAGATGGACAGGTCGGTGTTGGACGGGATCAGGATCAGGTCGTTCGGGCTGCCGACCTCCGGCAGGCTGGTACCGTTGTCGTTGGCGATCACGCCGACGATGCGGTAGGATGCGTACGGGGTGCGGATGTTCGAGCCGACCACATCGGTCGCGCCCAGAGGGAAAAGCTTGTGCTTCACGTTCTGCCCGATCACGCAGATGGTCAAGGGTTCCCGGTAATCGATCTCGCTGAACCAGCGCCCGGACGTGAGGTGGCAGGAGGTGTCCTTCATAAACCCGAGGGAGACGCCGCACAGTTTCAGGTCAAGGCGCGTTTCGCCCTTCGTGATCGGCTGGCGCGTGTTGCGGATGGTGGTGATGTGGTGGACGTTCTCCATCGTGCGGATGAACTGGTAGTCGCGGACGTCGAGGCCGTAGTCCTCCACGGAGCTGGTGGCGGCGCCGCGCCCGGAGGACGCGCCCCCGGACGAATCGAAGTGCGGCTTCTTGGTGTAGATGATGATCTTGTCGATGCCCATGGACTCGATCTGGGACAGCGCGGAACGTTCGGCACCCTTCGAGATCGCCATCATGGAGATCACGCTCCCGACGCCGAAGATCACGCCGAGCGAAGTCAGCAGGGAACGCGTCTTGTGCAGCCGCAAGTTCAGGAAAGACAGCGACACGATGTCGGTGAACCGCATCATTCGGACGCGCCCTCCCCTTCTTCCGCCGCCGTGGTCTTGAGCGACGCCTTCGCGTCGGCGGCCATCTTGTCCTGCGGGAGTTCGCCGAACCCGGAAAGCGGGCCCGTGAGCTCGTCCACGGAGTCGGTCGGCTTGGTCTGCACGATGCGGCCGTCGCGGAGCCGGATGACCTTGTCGTAATGCGGCTCGAACATCGGGTTGTGCGTGACCATGATGATCGTGACGTTCTGCTCCTGATTGATCTTGTGGAAAAGCGCCATGATCTCGTTGCCGGTTTTCTCGTCGAGGTTGCCAGTCGGTTCATCGGCCAGCAGGAACGCCGGGTCGTTGCAGAGCGAACGCGCCACGGCCACGCGCTGGCATTCGCCGCCGGAAAGCTGCGTGGGACGGTGCCCGAGGCGGTGTCCGAGCCCGACGACCTTGGCGAGCTCCAAGGCGCGCGCCCGGCGGATGCGCGGGGAGACGCGCTTGTAGATCATCGGGACCTCAATGTTCTGTTCGATGGTCAGGTACGGGAACAGGTTGAAGCTCTGGAAGATGAACCCGATGCGAATGTTGCGGACCGTTGCCTGTGCGCTGTCCGACAGCGTCGCCACGTTCACTTTTTCCAGGAAATAGTCGCCGGATGTCGGCACATCGAGCATGCCGAGGATGTTCAGCATCGTCGACTTGCCGCTGCCGGACGTGCCCACGATGCCGACGAACTGGCCGCGCCGAATCGAGAATGAGATCCCCTTCAGCACGTGCACGGCCAGGCCGCCGGGATTGTACGTTTTGCGGATGTCCCGCAGCTGCACCACCACGTCGTCGTTCATCGCAGGCTCCGCGTCACTGGTCGGACTGCTTCTTCTGGTATGGACGGTACAGATACACCACGTCGCCGTCTTTCAGTCCTTCGGTGATGCAGACCGCTGTGTCATTGGAGTCTCCGATCGTGACCGGGACCTCCTCCGGCGTACCGTTCTTGTTGACGAAGACGAAGAACCCCTTGTCGTTCTCGAACACGGCTTCCATCGGCACGGAGATCACGTCCTGGAGGATACTGGAGACGATCTCCACGATCACGGACATGCCATTCACCAGCTGCGGATCCTGAACTTCAAGCGAAATGCGCGAGGGATAGATCTTCGGGGAGGTCTCGTCCCAGTACATCTGGTTGACGGGGAGCGTGGCAATCTCGGTGATCTGCCCCTTGATCTTGAGCGTGGTGATGGCCTCCGGCGTGATGACCGCCAGGTTGCCGACCTGCACCTTCGAGCGGAACGCCTCGGGAAGATCGAAATTGACCATCAGGTTCGTCATTTCCGGGATCGTGAGCAGAATTTCGCCCTTGCGGACCTCAAGGCCCGGTTTGATGTCCTCTCCGCCCCAGCGCCGGTCCGGGTCGCCGTAGATCACGATGCCGTCCGTCGGCGCCGTGAGCTTCATCATGGGCAGATAGGATTCGTAGCGTTCGAGCGTGGCGGCCTGACGGCGCGAGTTCGCGCGGAGGTTGTCGACACGCTTCTTCGCCTGGATCAGGGAAGAGGAAGTGGAGATGCGAGCCTTTTCGAGGCTGAGGCGGGCCTGCTCCACGGAGTTGTTCAGGCTCATGAGGCGGATCGGGTCGTCGTAATGCTTGAAGCTCTTTTCCTCGATCTCCGCCTGGTTCAGCGAATTCTCGCTCGTCTCGATCTTGTTCTTCAGGTTTTTCAGTTCGTTTTCGTTCGCTTTCCGCGACGCTTCGTCCGTCACGCCCGAATGCGAGATCTCGTACTTCTTGTCGGAGTAGTTCTTCTTCGCCGTCGAAAGGGCGGCCTCGGCGTTCGTAACCGCCAGGTCGTTGCTGTCGCGCTTCTGGGAACGCGTAAGGCGGAGATACTTCCTCAGGTCGGACTCGGTCTGGCGCACACGGTCCTCGGCCTCGCGGATCGTGACTTCGTTGGTACGCTCCTGGATCTTCTCGTTTTCGATGGCGATCACGAGCTCCTCCTCGGTGTTGGAGAGGGTCGTGCGCATCTCCTCGATGCGTTCGATGAGGTCGCTGTCCTCGAATTCGATCAGCACGTCGCCTTCCTTCACGGGCGTATTCTCGTCCACCACGGTCAGGATCTGCGTCGGGAAATTCGCCTCAAGCCCGAGCTTGTGCTTCTTGTTCGCCACAATCGTGCCGTTGAGGCGCAACCCGAGCGTCATGTCGCCCTTCGCGACGCGGTAGGTGCGGTCCGGGTCGCGGCTCGCGCTTCCCGACTTGTTCGCAGAAACGCTCTTCTGTTTGTACACCCGGACGCCGTAATAAAGCCCCCCGGCAAGCAGCAGCGCCGGCAGAAGGACAAAGATGAACAGTTTCGCTGGCTTCTTCATGGCTTATTCTCCGGGCTCGGCGTCGGCGGGAACCGCGGCAGGTGCGGCAGAGTCCGCGGGCTCAGCGGATTTTTCCGCTCCGCCTTCGGGCTTGGCCTTCTTCGCATCCTTTTCGTCTTCGTCGTCGGAGCCGAACAGAGTCTTCCAGGATACGAGCGGGTTCTTGATGAACTCGTCGTTCATCTTCTTGATGCTCGGCTCAAGGTTCGGGAGCTCCTCGGAACCGCGCATGGCATCGCCGAAGTCATTGGTCGTGCGGATCATCTCTTCCGGATCGAAGAGCACGCCGTCGGCCATATCGTTCGGGGTCAGGATGCGAACGCGAAGGAAGAAGAGCAGCTGGAGGATCTCCTTCTCCGTGTATTTCGAAGTGAAAAGCTCGCCGAGGTACGGGATGTCGCTCAGGAACGGGATGCGCTCCTGCTGGACGGAGTTGCGATTGTTGTAGAGGCCGCCCATAATGACGATCTGACCGTCCGCAAGACGGAGATAGGAGGAAATGCTGCGGATGGAAATGACGGGCACCTGATAATACCCGCTGCCGTTCGAAATGGTCTGGTAGCTCTGGATGTTGGAGACTTCAGGCTCCACGCGGAGCGTCACGTTGTCGTTGTTGATCATCAGCGGTTCCACGGTCAGCGTCACGCCGACGCGCTTGAACGTGGTGCTGGTGCTGATGCTGCCGTTCGTGATGGTCTGGGACTGGATCGGCACGTCCTGACCGTTCGAGATCTCGGCCTCCTCGTTGCGCGCGACCACGATCACGGGCGAGGAAAGCACCTTGGCGTCCTGCGCCGTCAGAAGCCATTGGAGCGCGATGTTGAAGTTGTTGTGCCCGGCGGCGAAGGTCCAGTTGGTCACCGCGCCGTCCACGGAGTTGCCGCCCTGCGGCGCAGTCTGGATCCCGCCGTAGCTCATGACGTCGCCGTCGTACCGCTGATTCATGCCGTCGATCATGGAGATCGTGGTCGGGCTGTTGAACGCGAACGAAAGGTTTCTCTGCGTGTCGTCCGAGATCAGGATTTCCACGATCTTCGCCTCGATCAGCACCTGCGGCGTCGCCACGTCGATCATCGGGAGCGTCTTCGCGATCGCTTCGATGTTCTCCGTCGCGTCGCGGATCGTCAGCAGGTTCTCCTCCACGGCGTATTCCACATAGCCAGTATCCGAGATCATCGCGTCCACGCTGTTCCGCAGCTTCGACGCCGTCACATAACGGCAGCGGTAGATCAGGATGCTCGTATCGTTCGCCGCGGGCACGATCTTCAGGTACGGGGGCTCCTCCACAGCCTGGCGGGAACGCTTCTTGATCGGCTGGAACATCTCCCGGAGCTGCTGCGCCACAGACACCACGTTGCGCTTGCCTTCCTCGATGGATTCGGGAGTCTTCTCGACGACCTCGGTGGAGTCGATCCCGATGATCGGCTGGTCGGCATAAAGCGGAACTCCGGCGAACGGAGCCAGGGCGAAAAACAGGGGAAGGAGACGGCGGGAGAAGGGCTTCATGGGGGGTGTCCTTGTCGGAAATGTTCACGTGTATTCGCGGGTGATGGACTATAATATACAACACATTTATGAAAAAGAAAGCCCCGTTCCAAAAAAAAGTTAAAAATAAAATTATTCAGATACAAAGCAATATTGGAATAATACTTGCAAAAATATTACAACTCATTGATCTGAAGAAGAAATCGTGCTGTCGGCGTTATTCCGCCCTTGCCGCGCATGCAGTGCATGTTTGTTTCGTTCGGCAAACCGCTGTCCTCTCCCTTTCCACACTCCCGCTTCATTGCGAATGAAGCTGTATGCAATAGTCCGCACCGCTCATTGTTTTCGCCCATCCCCTGCCCGACACCTGCCGCAGCTCCATGGTGCAGTCTGCTGCAAGGGCATAAAAAAACTCAGTTCTGAATCGGAGCCATCCTGTTTACAGAACTGAGTCTTAGCCGTTGTATCTCTGAGTCATAGTCGCCATCCCAAGACTGTTCGGCTTACGTGTGCAAACGCTTTCGGGATGTCTTTCATCACCCGGATGCACTGATGTTTCACCCGCTTCGTCCCCGTTTTGACGAGGTTCGACACCGTGCAGTAGAAATCGGTTGCCGCAACAATAAGCCGGTAGGCGCCGGCACGAAGGCTGGCGCCAACCGAATGAATAAAACCAAAGGAATATTCCGGCATCGGCAGAGAGAAGGCGAGCGTCCCCGCCTCCAGTCTGACCGGGAAACCGAAACAGGTTCCGAGGGAATTCTGGAAACCCGGAAGTCCGCACAGGAAGCCGCCTTCCCGCTGCGGGATGATCCCGCAGAAGGAAATCGCGTACTCGCGTGCGCAATCAGAAAATCTGAATTGGAATTCCGGGCTCACAGGATTGTCCTTTGCCTTTGGATCGAATTACTTCTGCTCGTTCTTCTGGAGAACGCCAGCTTCGACCATCTTGTCGATGAGCTGCTGCATGGAGTTCATGGCGCCGAGGAAGCCCTGCGGAGGCATGATAACGCGGATGTTCGCGACCGGGGTCGGGGCTTCGCCTTCGCCAGCGGGCTGAAGAGTGACGAAGTCAAAACGGACCATGTTGCCGGCGAAATGAATCTGACCGATGCCGTCTGCGAAGATTTCTTTTTTGTCTGCCATTTTTAAAGTTCCTTATGTAGGTTTGTTTGGTTTGGTTTTTGTGTCGTTGGGGACGAAAAGCAAAAGCGTGACACCCTGATCCGGTTCCGATCGTAATGGCCGAACCGGCGGGATGAATCCCGGTATGCTCCAAAAACTGATATTATTATACCCCGCATTCGCAAAAAAAGCAAGCCACTTTTTCGAGCTTTTTCAAAAAAAAGTTGTTACTCATTCATTATGAACAATAAAAATTTCAAAAAAAGTTCCCGGTTTTTCGTGTTTTGCGCCTCATTTATTCCCGATTCAGGCGGGACGAGCCCGAATCCGCACTCAAAAATTCGGCATTTTCTATATAAAAACATGGTTCCCCTATCTTTCCGCATCATGTTCAATCGAGCTCAACTTGAGCGGCATCTTTCACGGTTCATCCAAGCTCAAACCAGACTCGACTCCCTCCGCTTCCGCCCGTCCGGCCCGGCGCATCCGCCGACGAAAGGCGGGAGCGGATGAAAAAGAAGGCCGGAAACGGTTTTCGGTTCAAACCGCGCCGGCCGGAGAAGCTGGATTCGGGCTTACTTATCGAAAGCCTGGATCATGTCGAGCATGATATTGACAGACTCGTCGAGGTAAGGATCGGGTTCGTCGTCCTTTTTATTCTTTTTGGAAGAGGACGAACTGAGGCGCTCGGCCTTGTAGATCTTGTCCTGTTCTTTCTGAATTGCCTTTTCGCGTTCATATTCGGCCCAGCGCTTGTCGAAATCGAGCGGGACGTCCTTGTTTTTCCGCAACTCTTCGTAAAGCGCGATGTCGGAAAGCAGACGTTTGAACAGCGGATCGGCCTCCACGCGGGCTTCCGACTTCTTCTTGAGTTCGGAGATCAGGCCCGGCGTCACGGCGTATTTGCCGTCATAGATGTTGTAGCGCGCCGGACGGATCGTGTCGTAAGGAAGGGCATGGCGGAGCGCCTGTTCGCCGGTATCCTCGTTTTCGGAGAAACCGGGCAGGGAAATATCGGCCTCGACGCCCTTGATCTGGGTGGATTCTCCGTTGACGCGGTAGAACTTCGCATTGGTAAGTTTGAGCTGGCCCGCGTCGAATTTCTCGGATGCGAGATAAAGCATGTAGTTGTTGAGATCGGTCACGACCTGAACGGTGCCCTTCCCGTGCGTATGGGGATCGCCGACCACGACCGCACGGTGGTAGTCCTTCAGCGCCGCGGTGAAGATCTCCGTGGAGGACGCGCTGTAGCGGTTCACGAGCACCAGCATAGGCCCGCCATACGCCACCTGACCGTTGTCGCTGTCCCTCAGGACGGAGGTGGACGCTTTGTCCTTGACCTGGACGATCGGGCCTTCGGGAATGAAGAACCCTGAAAGGTCGATGGCCTCCGTAAGGCTGCCGCCGCCGTTGGAGCGCAGGTCGACAATCAGTCCGTCGATCTTCTGGTCGCTGAAATCGTTCAGAATCTTGAGCATGTCGTGTCCGGAACTGTTGTAGTCCTCGTCGCCGCGTCGGACGGCATTGAAATCGATGTAGAACGACGGCAGATCGATGATGCCGATCTTTTTGGCCTGCCCGTCGGCGGTCTTCGCTTCGATGACGCGGCCCTGGGCACGGGATTCGTTCATCGGCACCTTGCCGCGGACGATCGTGATCTTCTCGGGAGCGGCCTGGGCGCCTTTGCGCGCGGGTAGAACAGTTAAGGTAACGCGCGACCCCTCCTTGCCGCGGAGCAGCGTCACGACTTTCGACAGCGGCATATCCATCACGTCGACCGTCTCGCCGCCCTCCTGCGCCACGCCGATGATCCGGTCGTTCTCGCGGAGCGTGCCCTCCTTGTCCGCGGGCCCGTTCTGCACGACCTCGACGACCTTGGTATAGCCGTCCTCGGAAGAAAGAACGGCGCCGATACCGGACAGATTGAGGGAGATATGAATATCGAAATCCTCGCCCGTTGCGGGGGACATGTAGGTGGAGTGGGGGTCGCAGACGTTCGCGAACGCAGTCAGGTAGCCTTCGAGCACGTCGATGGGATCCATCCCGGCGACTGTCGTGCAAAGCTGGTCGATGCGTTTCTGGACACGCTGTTCGGGGGTGAGCAGGGAAACGGCGGGTACGGGGGTTTCTTCCTTTTCCGCGCCGCTGTCCTTCGCGTCTTTCTCGTCCTTCTTTTCCGAGGCGTTTTCCTTTGCATCTTCTTCGGCTGCCTTGTCGCTCATCCGGGCGACGATCAGCTCGTTCTTGATGCGCTTCGCCCAGATTTCCTGCTGTTCCTTGTCGCTCTTCGGCCACGGGGCGTCCTCACGGTCAATGTGATACGTCTCCTCCGGGTCGTACTGCACCGGCCTGGAAAGGAAATCCCGGGCGTAGTCGCAGTATTCCGCGAGACGCAGCGAACGAGCGTTGAAGACATCGAACGCGAACTGGACGTTTCCTGCAGCGGCCTTCCGCGCCAGATCGCCCTTGGACTTCGCAAAGGCATCTATGTCCTCCTGACGGAAGAAAATATGCGTCGGGTCAAGCAGGCGGAGATATTCTTCGAACACTTCGCCGGAATAGGCTTCGTCCATCTGACGCTTCATATAATGCTCTTTCGCAAGCAGCTGCACCACCAGGGATGCGATCAGCCCCATTTTGCGGTCAGGCGATTTCAGGGTAACGGAAGCCGAAGCGGACGCGGCCGGGGCGTTCTGGGCGGACAACGCCGGAACGTGCGGAACGACGATTGCGGCCACAGCCAACGCAGACAACAGGAACCGGGCACAGGCTTTACGCGAAAATAAGTTCATGACAAGTCAAACTCCTGCAGAAACGGAAAAGATTCGAAACAAAGACATTCATATAAGATAGCCCGTTTTTCCGAAATTCCAATAACGTTTCGCGCATTTTCCCCTTTTTTCTTCATTTTTTGCCATTTCCGCTTGTCAAAAACGCTTTCCAGTAGTATATTATTTTTTTGATTAGCGTCTTTAAACTGGAGAATTTACAATGTCCGACAATGATACCTTCCAGGTCGCCTGCCCGCGTTGCGGCGACACGTTCAATGTCCCGATCCTGCTCCTGGAGAAAAAGGCCCAGTGCCCCGGTTGCGGAGCAAAATTCGCCATGGAACCACCGCCCGGACCCGCGGGACGGGAATTGAAAGCCCGCGCCGCCCGTGCGAAAGAAGAGGCTGCCGCATCCGAAACAGGCTCCGTCCATATCCCGCTCAAGGGCGCGCCGAAGGCTCCTGCCAAGCCGTCCACAAACACCGTGAAGCTCGCCCGGTTCAAGACCGGCGCGGAAGAAAACAACGGGAAGCTCGCCGCCGTCCAGAACCAGCAGTCGGGCTCCGGTCTTCACGTCAATCAGGAAGCGATCCGCAAGGAACTCTCCCAGAACACCTCTTCGGGGCACCGCCGCTCGATCTCGTCCGGCGTGAACACAGCCCCGGCGCCCGCCAAGAAATGGTGGGAATTCTGGAAAAAGTAATCCGGAAACGCCGGGCTTGCGGGCTTGAATTCCGCTGAAAACCCGGCGCACGAACCAGTTTTTCAACGTCAATTCGAATATACCAAAACACAGGAGAACCCGCACATGTCCGAAGAACTTCAGGGACTTTTGAACAAGATTCAGGCCGAGGGCCTGGAAAAGGCCGAAACCGAACGCGCACGGCTCGTCGCCGAGGCAAAGGCGCAGGCCGAAACGATCATCGCCGATGCGAAGGCGCAGGCCGACAAGATCCGCAAGGACGCCGAAGCCGATGCCGAAGCCTCCCGCAAGAAGGCCGACGCAGCCGTCAAGCAGGCTGCCCGCGATGTCGTCATCTCCCTGAAGGACGATCTCCAGGAAAAGCTCCGCGCGGTCGTCCGCGAGGCCTCGGCGCAGGCCATGACCCCCGAAGCGATGGCAGGGCTGATCGCGAAGATCGCCGAACAGTTCGCGCAGAACGCCGCTTCCGGCGCCGAGATCATCCTCCCCGCACGCGAACGCGAGGAAGCCGCGCAGAAGCTGATCGGCTGCCTGCCGGACGTCCTGAAGAACAACTCCTCCGTCCAGCTCGGACGCGGCTTCTCCGCCGGCTTCAAGATCGGGTTCAATAACTCCGAAGTCTTCCTGGATTTCAGCGACGAAGCGCTCGCGGAAGTCATCTGCGAATTCGTCGGTCCCAAGCTCGCCGCCGTCATCAAGTCCTGACCACGGCGCCCCGCTGCCCAGTCTCACACACAAGGATCCATCGCGATGAATCTTTTTGTCTCGCTCGTTTCCTCGCTGCCGCTCCTCAAAATGACCGAGGCGCCGCTCATGAGCTACGGGAAATTCATGTCGGACTGCACCGGCATGATCGACGCGAAGCACCTCGGACTGCTCCGGAGGTTCTCGCTCGTCCCCGGCATGCTCCCCGGGCAGAAACCGCAGGACGCCGCCTCGGACGATCCGAATGAGCTCGAGGACTTCATCGGGGAGTTCCCGAAAGGCTCCCTGGCGCAGGAATATCTCCGCTTTGAAACCGCACTCCGCCACAGCGCCATGAAAATCCGCGCAGCCAAGCTCGGCGCGGCTTTCGCTCTTCCGAAACCCGGACACACCTTCTTCGATCCCGAGGCCGACCGCATGGTCCGCACCGCGTTCGCCGCCCCCAATCCTGTCGAACGCGAACGCATTCTCGACACGGCCCGCTGGAACAAGCTCGACGAACTTGAGGCGAAGAACCTCACCAGGTTCAATTTCGACACCATCTGCGCCTACTCCATCCGCATCCAGATCGCGGAGAAATGGGCAGCCAGGACTGCCGGAAACTCCGCCGAAGGACTCGACCGCACCGTCTCGTCCGTCCGCGGCAGCGACCCGGCACTCCAGAATTGAATTGTCACACACATCAACATATCAAACCATACGAACGCAGGAGCGTGAACTCACATGCCTGAAACTCAGAAAGGACGCATCAAAGGCGTAAACGGAAACCTGGTCACGGTGGAATTCGACACCGCGGTCATGCAGAATGAAGTCGCCTATGCCATCATCGGCGACAAACGACTCAAAGGCGAGGTCATCCGCGTGCGCGGCAACCGCGCAGACCTCCAGATCTACGAAAGCACCGCCGGACTCAAGATCGACGATCCGGTCGAATTCTCCGGCGAAATGCTGAGCGTCGCCCTCGGCCCCGGCCTGCTCACCAAGGTCTACGACGGACTCCAGAACCCGCTGAACCTCCTCGCCGAAAAGGCCGGGTTCTTCCTTCAGCGCGGACTTTACCTCGACGCCCTCGACATGGAATCCGTCTGGGACTTCACCCCGATCGCCAAGCCCGGCGACAAGCTCGTCGCGGGCGACTACATCGGCAGCGTTCCCGAAGGCATCTTCACGCACTACATCATGCTGCCCTTCCGCTTCAGCGGCTCCTGGGAAGTCGTTTCTGTCGCCCCCGCTGGCCCCCGCAAGATCACCGACGCGGTCGCAAAAGTCCGCGGCGCCGACGGCGAGGAACGCGACGTGACCATGGTCCAGTACTGGCCCGTCAAGCTCCCGATCTCCTGCTACAAGGAAAAGCTCCTCCCGACCAAGACGCTCATCACCCAGCAGCGCACCATCGACACCTTCTTCCCCGTCGCGACCGGCGGCACGTTCTGCACCCCCGGTCCCTTCGGCGCCGGAAAGACCGTGCTTCAGCACTCCATCAGCCGTTACGCAGAGACCGACGTGGTCGTGATCGCAGCCTGCGGTGAACGCGCAGGCGAAGTCGTGGAGATCCTCCGCGAATATCCCACGCTGGAAGACCCGCGCACCGGCAAGACGCTCATGGACCGCTCGGTCATCATCTGCAACACCAGCTCCATGCCGGTGGCCGCACGTGAAGCGTCCGTCTACACGGCCGTGACCATCGCGGAATACTACCGCCAGCAGGGTCTGAACGTGCTGCTTCTCGCCGACTCCACCTCCCGCTGGGCACAGGCCCTCCGTGAAATGTCCGGCCGCCTTGAGGAGATCCCCGGCGAAGAAGCCTTCCCGGCCTACCTCGAATCCCTGATCGCCGGCTTCTACGAACGCGCCGGTCTCGTCCTGCTGAACGACGGCAAGACCACCGGCTCCGTCACCATCGGCGGTTCCGTGAGCCCCGCCGGCGGCAACTTCGAAGAACCCGTGACGCAGGCCACGCTGAAAGTCGTCGGCGCCTTCCTCGGTCTCTCCCGCGAGCGTTCCGACGCCCGCCGCTTCCCGTCCATTCACCCGCTCGACAGCTGGAGCCATTACCACAGTATCGTCCCGGCGGAAGACCTCGCCTTCGCCCGCGCCACGCTCCGCCGCGGCCAGGAAGTCAACCAGATGATGAAGGTCGTCGGCGAAGAAGGCACCAACACGGACGACTTCGTGACCTACCTGAAGAGCGAATTCCTCGATTTCGTCTATCTCCAGCAGAACACGTTCGACGCCGTCGACGCCGCCAGCGACGACAAGCGCCAGCAGTACTGCTTCGCTAAGGTCATCGGCGTCCTGAAAGCCGAATTCAAGTTCGACGACAAGGATCAGGCCCGCCGCTTCTTCCAGGAACTCCAGCTCACATTCATCGACTGGAACTACATCGCGTTCGGTTCCGACAAGTTCAAGCATCAGGAAGAGGTCATCGACGCCAAAATCAAGGAGAGAATCGCAAATGCGTAAAGTTTACCATAAAATCATCCAGATCGCC
>Ga0310786_10000580_pt1 | contig 59293 bp, 72 predicted proteins | sample AusTroGonzalo_MG_FD_203881 | JGI IMG/M metagenome (GOLD analysis project Ga0310786, IMG submission 203881) | Bovine rumen microbial communities from tropical cattle in Woodstock, Queensland, Australia - Gonzalo_03 (v2) (version 2) | ecosystem: Host-associated > Mammals > Digestive system >...
ATAATTACTTTTCCACTAACTCCATAAATCGCTTCAAATAACTCTTTATCGACTCTACACATTTGCTCCCAATTATGCTCACACCACAAGGGGTCTGATAAGATTTTCTCACGAACAAGGTTAGTAAAAGAAACATCATCAACAAAATCAATACATTCACCATGAGTTTTATTTTCACAATTAAAACCTAACTCACATCTGCCATCATGATAATAACAATCACGATTAGTTAATGGTCTTGAATAGTTATCTCGAAGTTTCTTACTACATATCATTATCGCACGATTAGAAGTAAATCTCATTAAATCACCAAACTATTATTATTCTCTATCAAAATAACAAACATTCACCAACGGATCAATTGCTCATTATCAACTTTCTTATCCGTCTTGATCCTCTTCCTATTCTCACGTTCATTAGTCAAAATACGTTCAACAATCATACTATACTTACGCCAAGTCAAACCATACCGTTTCCATAAACCAGTTTCCTCAATCCTAAAACGAGGATTACGATTTCTTTGAACGTATAATATAATAACAGCTATTACTAACTCTTCTTTACAATTTTTACATAAATCTTTAATCTTATTCTCTTCTACAATACCATGGACTTCCTCTTTAAGACTATCCTTATTCTTAACATTATTTAGTATTGCATCAACTCTCCTTTTTTGCTGATTTTTATTATAATTCTTGTTTATCCTTTTTTTCGTTTCATCTGATAAGCCCTCATCTTTCGCAATATTTGTTTCCGAATACATTTTAAGTTTCTTTTCGATAACGGACTTATAACTCAAATTAATCACCTTATCTCATTAATTATATTCATCGCTTTTACTTTCCCAATCCCATCAACCTTCATCAAATCCTTAACGGTTAGGTTGTCTAAATCTTTCCAGGTTCGTAAATTTAATGTTTCAACAATATCAACAGCAGTATTTTTCAATCCATGAATACTATTCAAGTAATTTAATGCACTGTTTGGGGATTTTTTACCAAACTTCCAAAGGAACGGTTTTTGCTGAATCATCTTACCCGCAGTACGCATTAAAAGATCTGCGGTCTGAAAAGAAGTTTGAGAGAATAATACTGTTGATACAGTATTAAGCTCACTAATTACTCCATTTATCTGTTGAATAGATACATTTATCCCTGTTTGATAGAACCGTTTAGTAGCTACTTTTGACAAATTTTCACATTCGATTATAACAAAAGTATAATCAAATTCATGAATCATATTATATACCTGATTATGAAGATGATTAGTAGATGGGTCTATACTTGAAAGAAAATCTTCCCCTGTTTTAAATTCTACGCCTATGGACTCTCCATTGTTCCCAAAGAAGACGTAATCTCCATATTTAAGACGTTGAATAGAAGGATTTAAATCAACAAACATTTCTTTAAAATAATCTGCTCGGCTGTTCTCCCTGTCATCAATATGTACTTCTTTGATAACTTTTTTATATTCGTTTGCATTAAGTTTATTCAAAGATGACCTCCTCCTTTTTTCAGTCGCTGTTGTCATTTTCAACAATCCAATCTTCAATAGTAGTAATGATTCTTTCAGCCAATTCAGTGTTCTTTTTAACATCATTTTCCAATTGTATTAAGCTAATGATATTATCGTCTGTATGGTCTTTAATCAAGATAGCTGTACTATTTTTAATTGTAACTGGGGTATCTTGTACGTTTCTTTTAACATTCTCGGTCGAAAATCGGTTAATTTTTATACTCATCTTTTAATCTCCCTTAACCTTAATACTAATCTGTAATCTTTTTTATTCTCAAAATCAGTTACATCGTAACTTGTACGAAATGATGCTGCTCCATTGTTTTCAAGGTGTTGTTCTAATTCCATTTTCATGAAATTAAATGCAGCGAGTGTTGTTTCTTTTAATTCTTTGTTAATTTTAACTCCTCCTTTAATCCTATTACTCGTTCTTTGTCTTTGTTTCTTGACTCTATGACTTCTTTTAATAGAATAAGGAACTGGAAATCTGCCCCAGTGTCCCATTCTACTTCTGCTTTCTTTGTTTTCAAATTAGTTATAGTTATCATAGCTAATCTAATGTTGTTTGTTTAATATCTTTTTTTAATTCTAATTCACCATACTGGTAAGGTATTACTTGTTTCCCAAGATATTTAGATAATAACTCACCAGTTTTCTCTGATTTACGATACAAATCATCTACATTTTTAGCAGAGATTTTAACAGCAAATAACACACTATATTCAGTCATTGTTCAATTTCCTCACTAAATCTTCAACTTTATTAACTTCTTTAAAATACTTCCGTTCCCATTCCTCTGATATTTCCTTTGCTTTAACAAATTCATGGTTTAATTCAGTTAATCTTTTAGCTAATGTTTCTTTATCTGCTTCAAGCTTAAAGCAATCCATACGAAGTGCTTTAATCTCTTTTTTTAGTTTATGATTTTGAATTTTCAAACCAGCCACTTTATCAGACTTCTTTTGAATACTACTAATCAGATAAACCATAGCTTCTTTATCTAATTCAATCATCATCATCTTCACCTATCAAAGTATCTTTAACTTTTTTGATAGTTTCCTCGTCATCAATAACATATGTAAAATCAGGATTACTATTGTGTTCAGTGTAATAATCAAAGAACTCAATAATCCTTAACGCTAAATATATCATTAACTCGAATAAAACTATCATTACTAACCATTCAATCATTTAATCACCATTTCAATCACTATAAATGCGAATATTGTAACAAAAATTCCTAATAGAAATTCAATCATTCTTTTTCCTTCCAGTAAACTCCTTGAATGTGTCCTGCACTATCCTGCACGACATCTTTTATCTCATCATCATGTTTTATAACATAATCTTCCAGCAACATTTGAATTAAGAGATTATGTTTATCAACTTCATTTTCAATAAAATGGATATTCTGCCCAGCATATTCAACACCAATAGTATTAATATTTCTTATTTGGTCTTGTAGGATATGATTCATACCTTTAACATCATCTATACTATCTTGTAATACTCGATATGCTCTGCAAATCAGTATTAAATCTAATATGCTTAATCCTAATGATAAAATAATCCAATCATTCATCGTTTAAACCTCTTATCCCAAATCTCATAAGTAATATACTCTCTACGCTTACAAACCACAAAATTGTATAATACAAGATGTAGTTTTCCTTGACAACGTGGGCAAGTCTTAACATACTCGCCTCGTAATAGCATAATTATTTTATGCCATGCGTTTGGTTTGAAGTGGTAACCACATTTGCACCATACTAATCGTGGATCAGACATAACTTTCCACCGTTATGATTGGTAGTAATTCAGCATAATTTAGAATATAATGTTGTTTTTTTCTTGGCTTTGGTAAGAAATCCCATTGAGTATGAAATTCTTTAACATTCCTATAATAATTATAATCAATAACTCCAAACTCTTCACTTTCCTTATACTTTCTATTAATATACTTAAAGCATAAGTATACTAAAAGAAAAAAGAGTAGTGAGATATAGATAAACACTATTATCCAATCCTCCTTATCTCAACAACTTTTTCAATCAAACGCATATAACGTTTAATGTAATTAATACTAATTTCCAATGATTTTTTAGTATCTAAAAGTTCTTTACATTTTATTTCCGCATGATGTTTACGGACGTCATCATTTGCTTTTCCATACTCTTTCTTGAAATCAAAATCAGAAATAAACCTGTAATGGAACTCTTTATCAGAATAATCCTTTTTAATTTCAATTAACCATTCTTCCTTATTTGATAACTCGATAATTAGTTTGTCATAATAATTTAACAAGTATCTTGAAGGAACAGTTGTAATCTCACAAGGATTATACTTTTTCTCACGTTTATCATACTTTAACCAAGTTCCATGAACAAAAACGTAAGGAACAATTTTCTTTTTATGTTCTGCAATATCTTCTTCATTTAAATTACTCAATTAAATCACACCTAAATCTCTTAAACATTGCGTTTCTTCATTATTCAACTCTTGCATTTGTTTAATTAACTCTTGCAACTTTCTACGGTCAGTTTCACTTTTAATCTCTTCACGTAAGATAATCTTACGGTTCTTAATCCCTCGTAACTTCTCTTCTAATAAATTAGGCAATTCTCCTCATTCCCCCATCAATAAAAACTCTTTTCCGGGTAGGATAAATCGTATACACGTGTCTTTTAAACTCGTCAATCCTTGTTTTATCCCAATCACATTCTCTCATCAATTCAACAAACAATTTAGCTCGTTCCTCACCAAAAATACAACTCACATACTTATTATTCTTTGTAATACGGAAATAACCATTATCCATGCGAGTATAATTCTTCGGCAAATACTTCTCTGGTTTTTTATCATGTCTACGATGCCTTTTAGTAATCCGTCCCTCTTCAATAGCTCTCTTATAATAAGTGTTGAAATTCGCTTTGCTTAATCCCAATTGTTCTCTTATCTGTTTCACTGGCACACCACCATTGTGCATTGCACAAAACTCATCATAATGCTCATGATAAACATTAGACTCTACAATTACAAAATTAACCATGAATCTCACCATTATCCCGCATATATTTAGAAAAAGACACAGCCCCTTCCGCACCATCATATTTTGAATGATATTTCCGATGACAAGACTGACAAAGAGTTATAATATTACTCAAATCAGCTACCATGTCAGGATATTTCGATTGTGGGAAAATATGATGACATTCCAATATCTTATCTTTTTCACCACACACCTGGCAAGTATTATCATCTCGCTGTTTCGCTGCTCGTTTAATAATAGCCATTTCAGCCGGAGATTTCCCCACATTTGCTTTGCTTTCATTTGTATGCACATGAACTTCCCCATACACATTAACAGTATTCAACTAACCACTTCCCTATAATTACGTACAATATCCAAACAAGTCGGAATATCCCAACTTGCCTGAATGCACATCTCTACAACCGTTTCGGCTATCCTTTTTGTTGGTACAATACCAAAATAGACATATTTATCTTTGATATGTTTTTGAATAGCAAATCCATATTTATGTTTATAATAATATTTTGGAGAACCATTAATGAGTCGTGGACGTCTTGATAATCCATGTTCTGCTTTAACGGTACGTGCGAACTCGTTAAATTCTCCAACGGTTAATCCATATTTTTTACGGATTTCAACATTACTTAACTCATTAGAGTAGAGGTAATCATTGCAGAAATCATCACGAATATTCTCTAAATCCGCATAAACGCCATCAACAATAGTAAAATTCATTGTATCCCCTCTAAAAAGTATTCATTAAACATATGTCGATAAGCGGAAACTAATTGTTCAAAGTCCTCATCTAAAATATACATAGTACAAAAATCAGTTTGATCTCTAATGCCTCTACCATATGCTTGTTGAAGCGGTTGAACTGTTTGATTAATGTACCAATCAATATCCTTCTTTTTTCTAATCTTGACTTGTTGGCTGCCAAGATTTGGATAAGGAACTTTGAACAGTATTTGATACCTGCACTTATCATGTTTAAAATCAACACCATCTTTCAATCCCGCACCAATCAAGGTAATCGGATAATTGCTATCTTCAAATTTACTAATAGTAGCTTCTCTTGTTTTACCATAAGCAACCCAAACACGATTACTATTTAATGCTTTCTTAATCCACCATGCCTGCTGATTACTACTCGTATGAATAACACCTTTTTCACCAGCATGAGCAGCCATTATCTTCTGAATATACTTAATGATATGTGGATTTCTCCAAGCTTCCTGACGCATACTACAAACATACTGACGGATAATAGGACGGTTCTCTACTGGGAACGGTGATTTAGCATAAATATAATAAGTATCATCAGCATCTAATCCATTCCACTTGCAAAAACAGTCTTTACTACCTAACGTTCCAGTCATAAACAACCGAGTATTCCCGAAACGTAGTAAATTTTCACTATGTCTTTCACCAGATAAAGGTTTCAATTCAACTTTCAACCTATCCGATTTATCTTTATCCGCTAATATCTCTTTACGGAGCGGTAACTCAATAACATAATCCCCAATTTCAAGTTTCTTTATCATTCTACGATATTTAATGAGATAATTTTCATGTTTCTTTTTTTCCACCCCATCATAAACAAATACCTTTTTTTCTTTTTCAATACATTTTTCAAGTATGCTACACCAGTATTCAGCATTATTAATGTTTTTTAATGCTCCGCCTTTCATTATAAATTCAAAAATATCAAACCCATATCGATCCCAAATAATGTAACGGTTTAAATCTTCTGATACCAAACTCATGATTTTCTTTTCAAAATTATGAGCTTCATCTAAAATTAGTAAATCTCTTGTATCCCATTGATTCGCATAATTACCAGAATAAAATAGATAATCATAATTGGTAATTACTATTTCACTGTCTTGGGCTTTTAGCATTTGAGATAAATATTCACAGTCGGGACATCTCTTTGAGTTTTCTTTTTCCATTTGACATATACTACAATTGCCTCCATAATTACAAGAGTAATTGTTCCTGCCCTTGATTTCCATGAGCATATAATCAAAATCTTGCAAGTATTGTTTTTGAAGCTGATTAGTCATTGTTAATATATAGCTATCATTAACCATTCTCGCAATACTTGTAGCAATTGCAGATTTACCAATGCCAGTCCCAGCTTCTAATATGATATTTTTATAATCACAATCCATAGCATTTGAAATCTCATCAATAATCTGGACTTGTTCCTGTCTTGGATTATATTGTTTTAGACTCCAATATTTCAAATCCATATCCATCAACCTCTCCATTGATTATTTTATTTCTAAATTGAACCAAACGTGAAATATTATGTTTAACCAAATCTAATTTCTTTAATAAGAAATCATAATCAATATCTCTACAATAGTACCCTTTCAGATAACTATTGTAGATTTTTTTCAACTCATAATATTTCAGCCAATTTTTCCTAATTTTCCGTTCTAATTGATCTCGTTTTTGATTGAAGATACAATATTGTTGATGAGTACAACATTCATGTTTGCTTCCAGATGAATAATAACAAGTATTTAATTTCTTCATTATTCCACACTCGGATAAACAAATTCCATAAACTTACTAAATGGTACAAGAATACCTTTTTTGGAAGTATTACCAAATCTAACTCTCCTATACTCCCAACCGAGTAACTGGGCTATGCTTTTAAGAGAACCTATTTCATCAATATGATTGGAGAGTAATTTTTTGAAACCTTGATTTAAAAAAATACTCTGCTCTCCGCCCCATGGCTGATGAGGTAAAGCCCATTCAAACGCTCTCTCATCAAGCAAATGCCAAAATAAATGTTCAAACTCCGTACTTTTACTGGAAACGTCATCATATTCCCCATAGGAATTAACTTTTTTACGAGCGTTATATAATTCTCGTACTAAAACAACTTGTATCTCCTCTATGATGAGATTATCTAAATCTGATAACTCTTTATCTCTACTCCATTGTTGTAACCAGTCAGGAACTGATTTAAATCCTGCTTGTGTATAGCATTCTTTAATAAGCATATCTGCAAAGTCTTTCCAGTCATCAGATAACAAACTTGGATTTTTCATGACTGTTCGCAATGCAACTCTACCCAATACCTCTAATTCTTTTAAACAGCTCCTTGATGAATTTTCAACATTAAATTTCTTTTCAAATTCTTTTTTGACTTCTCCGGTTTTACGTTGGTCGTAGTTAAAATCAATAATAAATAATCTACGATATAAACTATCCATTTCTGGAATGAAACTATTAGCAGTGAAAATAACTGGGCTAAATGCCGGATAAATCTTGCCTTGAACTTTCCTGCACACTTTTAATTCAACACTATTTTTAACAGTTTCAGTAGTATTTTCATTCTTAAACGTTGCCTTCGGCTCATTAACAATAGTCAATCCACAATCTCTTGAAACCGCTACACCAATCCGATAATCACTGTTGAAACTTGCGCCTCCAATGTTCATTTTGTCATTTGGAACACCATAAAAAAAAGCACTTATTTTCGCCAGTGTAGTTTTACCAGATTGCCCAGCCCCCACAAGATATAACCATGGGAACCAGTTAGCTCCTGCCTGTTTCCTTGCGTAACTAAAAATAGAAACCACTCCCCATTTAAGAACAGTAGCCAATACAGTAGCTTCTTTTTTATAAGCTCGATGTAACTCCTCCAATAAGTTTATTGCAGATTTAATTTCATCTGTATTCGGTTGAGTTACATCTAACTTAACAACAAGGATTTTGTCATGATAATAGTATACTCCTTTGTTGTCAATTGTATCTTTGATAATTGCTCTTTTCTTATCAATCATTCCATTAATGGTAGTAGAAAGGACATCACTCATTAATTTCTTATTATGCGAATATCCTGCATTGATAAGCATAGATTCAATTTCTTTTATTGTTGCACCACCATTCTCGGATTGTGTTAAAAACAATCGATTACTATACTTGGATTTCCAAGTAATAGAAAAAGTACGTGTTTCAACAAAATCAGAATCATAAACAACTAACTCATGCGGAACCGCCTCTATCACCGGTGTTGATTTAACATTGGTTTCACCTTTGCCTGTTTGATATTCTCTGACATGATACACTCGTTTATTAATAAAATCAACTTTAATTTTCTCATCAGAATTAATCTCATAAGAAAAACCATTAATTTTCTCAATAGGATTAAGTATGCTCTCTAAATTCTCATACTCCTCTTGTTTTAAGAATGTAGCCAATTCAGACTTATCATACAACGCAAAAGAGTTTTCATCATAAATATCATTCAAGATAGTTTCATCAACATTAACAATAGAAGTAAGGATAAAACCAGTATCTTCAATAGAAAAACCTTCATCATGTAACCATTGAGCCAAAGGTAAAAGAATAAACTCTTTAAAATCATCTTTGGAATAATTTAAACTATGAAGGTAGCTTATAATTCTTTCAGATTTATTAGAGTTATCTTTCGCCTTTCTTTTTGCTTGGCTCATTGTGGATCACATCTTAAATCTCTTCTTCATCTACAATCCTAAATGACTTGTAACTGAAATCACCACTATCAATAATGATGACTTTAAAATAGACCTCGTCCATTTTAGAGATAATCTCTCGAAGTTTGTCAAGATTAACAGTTAGTCTATTGTATGTGCGGGAGATTCCTGGTGCTTTTAATTCCATTAACCCCATCTGTAAAGCATAAAGTTTACTTGCAGGATATAAATTTTCTTGGATTGTATCCATAGATTTTAGATTAATTGGTATAGTGTAAGCTTCTTTACTTGCATCATCAATTACCACTAATTTAACTTGATAATTAACCTGTTTCTCACCAGTTTCCTTATCTTCCCACTCAATTTTTTCAGGTTTACCAAGATATGGTTTACCAGCAAAAATGGTTTCAGCAGGTAATTGTTTTAAGTTTCTGTCCCAGTAATCTGCTGGTACGGTAATACCGCTTGCATCTTCTACAAAGTCCGCTTCTGCTCCAAATTCGCCTAAAATATCCTCGAAGTTATCTTCTTTCACTTCTCCGACGGTTTCTACATAACGTTCATCGACTGCCATAATTATTCCTCCTCAATTGTATTAGTTTCAATAAAATCAGTTTCTTCTTGTTCTTTTAATAATTCTACGTTCTCTTCGCTACTAAATTCTGCCGGCATACTTTCTTCTGCTTGTATTCCATTGATATTTGCAAAGCTTTTGAAAACTCTTGTTTCAGCGACTTTGACAATCATATCATTAGGATAAGAACTCCAAGCATTCTGTCCAGTATTATACTTATTAAACTCGGCATAGAAAAAGTATCTGCGGTCATCAGTAGTTTCCAATACACAATACGCTCCAATCAAAGCTCCTCTATCTTTATGACTGTATGTATGTTCTAAATCGGTTAATTTACCGAATTTACGAGTTACTTTGAACTCGTCATTAGCACATACATAATCACTGTAATGGACTTTGTATGTTGGTTCTCTCATTGCGATTTTACGATAACCATCACGACTGCTCATTAAGCTGCTTTTACCATCTTTGGTTTTAACAAAGTAAATCTCACCCAAAAATGGGTCAAGGTCATACTTGTTAGCCACTGATAAAAACATAAATAATTCCGGATCGGTGGCTTCTCTTGCAACAGTATTTTTAACTGCTGCCACCATCTCACTATCATATACTGCGGTAGTGTTACCATGAGTATCTTTCAACTCAACAGGTTTTACTATCTCTTGTCTAACTATTTGTGCCATGTTTTATCTCTCCATTTTCTTAACTTCATTTCCCATCATTTCACCATTAACTTTTGCTAATGCTTCCACTTGGTCTATGAAATTACATACGATTTTAGAATCTTCTTCAATGAGAATATTCTCGGCTATGATTTTCAAGAAATCACTTTCAACTAACTCCATACAAACAGGAATAAAATGTTGTACTTCGGTGTCATCAAATTTTAACTCGCCTTTTGCGAGTTGTAATTGTAAATTCATTGAAATCATCTTGATTTGCATAACCATAGTTTCTAATTCACTCATAATTTTTCTCTCCTAATTAGGATTATTTCATCTAATAGTTTGCTTAAAATCCCGTTCTGGTGGATTAGGATTTTATTTTGATGTTCTAACAACTCGTTATGCTTGTTAATTGCATCAACAAGTTTATTGTTATCAACATCAACTTTACCTTCAATATAACAATCTGACATAGTATACCTCATGCTGAAATCCATACATAATGCCTAAATATTGCTCCGATTATGAAAAACACTAATGCAAATGCAAAGCTCATAAATAAGATAGTCCATGGGTTTATTTTGATTTCTCTTGGTTCATTAGACATCTGTATCACCTATTTCAAGGTCTGCTTTCAACTCTTTAATCAACTCATTATTAGCAAGTATTTTCTTGCATAATGCGTCGTACTCTTTCATTGTCATGAACTTGCCTTTAAGTCCACCAACTACTGCATCTATCATTTTATTTCACCTCTTTTTTGGCGAAGGAATATAGTCAAGGTTACGATGAATGAATAAAGAAATTATATGTAAGGTAAGAACTTGGAATAGTAACGTAACTTTTTACATCTGCACCTTGACTAAAACATAACTAAAAATCACTACTTTACAAAATCAAAAGTATGCAAAAACAATAAATAGTACAAACCATAAAAAATAGAAATTGGAATAATAATAACTTATCGGCTGCCACTGATAAAAAAAATTATTCCACTCAATGGGTTTGGTAGAGATTATTTAATCTCTATAAACCTAACATTGCTTCTAATTCTTTCTGATTAGCTATTATCTGATTGATTTTAGCTTGTTGTTCCTCCAATTTCTGCTCGTTGCGAACAATCTCTTTTTTGTAGAAATTATTCTCGGCTTTTACTTTCTCATACGCTTCCTCATCAACTGCATGAATTGATTTGAAAAGCATAAGTTCATCTACACTCTCGTAGTATTTTTTCCATAACTTCTCACTATCATCATGGAAATAAGCACGATGAGTTTTATCCTTACTCCTACCTTGTAAAGTATCGATTTCCTCGAACGTCCATGTAAGGAAATCAATGTTTTTCAAGGTGGAAGCTTGAAACTTCCGAAGTACATGGCAGCGGAATTTATTAAATTTTCCGACTTTCCCAAATTCAAGTTTATTGTTGATCCTCCTGAAAGTATAATTGAGATGACTATCACTCACATCAAAGAGTTTGTCATCTTTATGTAACCTTCGTGGAAGAGTAGTATCATCAGCATCTTCGTAATCTTTACGGATTTGAGCATCACGCCCAATCAAATACTGTATAATATGCTCGCTTGCTTCGGGACTACAAAAGGTAATAAATTTCTTACCTGTTTTTTGCCTTCTACCTTTGAAAGTAGGAATTACTGTTTGAGATTTTAACTCATGTAACTGGTCTATCAATTTATGAGTTTTAGTGTAATTATTACAAGCTTTGATGAAATCCCCAACAGATAGGTTTAATAAATCAACCTTGGAATAACCACTTGACAAAGCAAACAGAATAATACATTTAGTAACATTGTTTGCCTCATAATAAGCATCTTTCAACTCATCACGAGTTGGCAAGTCGCCAAATTCCATTTCATAGGTAGCGTCAATGTCTTTTGATTTGAACACAGGTAAATCCTGTAATTCAATCTCAAAATGCCTATAAACACTACGAACATCAGTCAAATACAACTTTGCAGTTGCCTCTGACTTTTCAGAGTAAAGGTATTTCCGATATTGGATTAAACGTTCACGAATAGAACGATTTTTCCACCGTACTCCTTGCTCTTCTTGATAATCAGCTTCTTCCAATAATTCTGTGAGAGTTTTTTTATTCAAATACTCATACAATTGGATTGAAGCTTTGTAGTGAGATTGAGTTTTCTTTGACAAATTCCTATCATCAAAGAATTTCTGTAAGTTTGTATCCATCTTGAATCACCGTTTGATTATATGTTTTTTTAATATATTTTGTCTTGTCAGAGAGCATTTGAGAAGTAATGTATAAACGATAATTAAAAACCAACCTTTTATATATAAAAAATAGTCGGTTGTTAATTATTTTATTATTAGTGGTAAATTTTAATTAAATTTACTTTCATTACTTTGTATAATGCTCGTCCATAATACTATTGGATTTTGATTTATTTATCATTTTCCATCAGTATTATTTTCATCATAAACTTGTAATAACATTAAGACTACATCTTCATAAGATTGCCCACGACTTTTCAAGTCATGAAGTTTATCTAATGTAGCTTCTGAAATTTGCATTGATGTAATTTTACTCATGTTATCACCATAAATACCTATGGATACCATAGTATATAAACTTTACCATAAAAAAAGTAACTAAAAATCAAACTAATTTAGACTGCACACTATTAATCCTATCCTTTGCAATCTCAAAATAATCTTTATCTAACTCAATACCAATAAAATCACGATTAGTAACTCTACAAGCAACCCCGGTAGAACCAGACCCCATAGTAAAATCTAAAACAGTATCATTTTCATCAGTATACGTTTTAATCAAATATTCTAATAACCTAACCGGCTTCTGTGTCGGGTGAACATTTCTACCATTAATTGCTTCTGTTTTAGATTTAGCACACTCAATAACCGTTAAGGGAAACCGGTAACCATCATCTTTCCACATAGTATGAACTTTAACCTTACCATATGTCTTATGCGACAAACCACCTTCTACTTGCCCTTTTGATTTAACACCAACATAACGTTTCTGCGGATTATATTTTGGCAACTTCCGATAAAAAACACTTATGTTCTCATGACAAGGTAAAGGAGTACGATTAGCATTTAAAAAATTAGTACCTTTTTGCTTATTCCAAATCCAATCATAACGATAATATTTCAAGTTACTTAACCTTAAATGACTACTAAAAGGTTCCTGCCCAAACAAAACCGTAGGAGTACGCTCCTTTGACAAAGCATTAACACGCTCCCACATCGGCTCAAACGGAATAATACTATCCCATTTACATTGAGTAGTACCATAAGGCAAATCCGTTAAAATTAAATCTACCTTCTGCCCCCCCCTAATCAACTTATCCATTTCTGTTAGGCAATCGCCATTAATTAACTTCATATTACCCCAGCTAACCCTTAAAAGAAAAATGGGGATTTAGAAAATTAAGAAAAGAAACCCCCATTAACCTTCAAGATATAATTCAATATGGATTTCAACAATGAAAGACAGTTTTCAGGCAAGGTAAAAAAATATCCTAACAAAAACCCTCACCTAAAAACTTCTCTTCCCAAACGGTTTTGTGTATAAGATGATATATATGTTCAAAATAGCCCATTTTTTAAAGATAGGAAATATGAAAAGAAAAAAAACTACTGATAAATATTAATAAAGGAGAACAAAAAAATGTAATGCCTAAAAAAACTTTTTTTCTTTCCATTATTTTCCCATTGCTTTAAAACAGGTGAACTATATAAAACACTCGTATCACAATGGATACAATTATAATATATGCCTCTTATAGATATAGTTAATTTAATATTTAACTGAATGGTCCAAGTAATTCACTTCAAGTATATCCTCACCATTAAACCATGACTCTTCCAGGAACTTTGCTAAATCTTTTCCGAGATCATCAGCGTTCTCATCATGAACATAACATATAACTTCAAAAGTTAGACTACAAACATTAGTCATAATATTCCTCATTTAATATTTCATATTGTACAGGATAATTAGAATTAATAATCTTTTCTATTTTAGATATTAACTCTTCAACCGTTTCATGTTCCTTTAACAATACCTCATCAAGGTTCAACTGCAAATCTACTATTCTCATATTAACCATTTCACTCTTGTTTCGTTACTATCATCTTTATTATCCCAAATAAACCAAGCATAACATACCGCAGACCCATTCAAACTAATGTCATCATTCCGGTAACATTGGATACGTTTAACAAAAGGACATATTAACACTGGTGGATTATCTTGGAAAATCTTATTATATCTACCAATTGTTTCAATGGTTTGTATCCTGCAAAAGATATATACTTTATTAGTAGCTAAATCCAAAGAATGAAGTATCCAGTCATTAATGAATGAATAAGGAGGATTTGTTAGTATATTCCCTTTCCATCGTTCTTTGCATTTGAAAAAGTCAATGCCAGTATCTCCATATCCTCTATCATATAAATCACTTGAATAAACTTGATAACCAAGTCTTTTTAATTCATTACTTAATTTACCGCTTCCACAAGCATTTTCCCAATAAGGAAATTCCCTATCAAGTAAATCGAATTTATCTAATAATTTAACAGCCAATGGGTCAGTAGAGTAGAAATCAGTTCTCTCTCGCTCTCTTGTGGAATGAGAGCTTGCTCCGATGTTTTTAAATACACTTACATCATTACGAGTCATATAATAAGATATGTAATTCAAAAATATGGTTAATTAAGGATTAAACAAAAAAAATAAGAAAAAATGGAGCATTATTGGTAGAGAATAATCCTCCACCAATAAACTTTGATAATAAATGACATCTAACTGGTTTCATTAAATTGGGGAAACCAGGTATAAAAACCATTTTCCGATTAATTTAGAGGTAGAAATCAAATGAAAAGATTTCGATACGTGCATATCCTATGGATACAAATAATATATTTAACTTTTAAAAATATACTTAATTATGGATTAAACTAATTTACTTCTAATACAAAATCTTTTTCATTAATGATATGTTTCCCATCTTTATGATATAATATTAAACTAATGATCTCATTCCAATTTAAGTTATCATACCATAAATATAATTCTTTTGTTAAATCATTACCATCAACTATGTATGATGGAGGCAATTTTCCCATATAAACGTTACCTCTGTAATTAAATGATAATTCTCTATTATTATATTCTAACTGTCCGTCAATAACTAACAAATTATTGTATGGATTTTTAATTAAAAATGGTATCCAAAAACTTTCCACAGATGACTTATTGATTTCATCTAAAATCATGAAAGCCCTTGTTAAAATATTATCCCTGGACTCCCCAAGACTAATCCGAAACCCATCAACATATTCTCTTGTAGACCCTTCAACTTTCAACGATTTATTTTTCTCGGTATACTCTACCATTGGCATAAATGGTTCAACAATCTTAAATAAATTCATTACTTTATCATTCATTGTTGCCCCTTCTACTTTTTGTAGTTTATCATAATTGTACTGACTTATAGTCATCACTGTTTTTTTCGACATGATTATTTTTTTTATAATTCATAGGTAATAAATATTTCACCATAAAGTATATATAGTAAGAAATTCTAATACTAAAACAACAAGTTACAGATGTACCATAAAATCAAGTGTAAATCTGATATAACTTGGAAAATTTAAAAGGTGATTACAAATGGAAACTTACATTGACGATAAATTTCCATCTTTATACTTTCACACAGTTGATGATGCAAAGAAATTTGCCGAAACTGTTGGATATGATGAATGGAAAGTTGTAAAACTCGGGTTCTTCCCAATTGGAGAAGAAAAAGTACATTATGTTGGTTACGGTTTAATCATCAATAATCATTTATTGAGGTGATTTCTCTGACGGATTATTGTTTATTCACCGTCGAACATCTTAAAGCAAGACGAATTTATGTGCGAGGAGTTGCTGATATAACAGAACCAATCGACGAATATGATAAAATCATCAAATTCTACAACGGTTCAAAATTACAATCAGAACTACCTCCAAACCCATACAAAAAAGGTGAAAAAGAATATACATTATTTAATGAATTAAAAGAACTCATACAGGACAATTTCGAGGAAATTGGTGATGAGTTAGTATTTGCAAAAGTAGGTGAAAAATTAGGTGCTTACCGATACCTTGACGCAAAGTACCATATAGACAAAGAAAAGGTGATAATATGAGTGCATGGTTATGCCACAATAAAACTTTAAGCTGCGTTGTTGATGTCATTAAATCAGATGACTTTAAAGAATATGACAAAGAGAATTACGCTGAAAAAAGTAATGAAGAGTTAATTAACATATTAAGTGATTTAAACACAAAAAGCTTAAATTGCAGATATGGTGAAAATGAGTATCACATTCTCCAAGATAGAGAATATATTAAACTCGATGTTGATGATGGGCAAAGATACAAGTCTTTATCTTGTTATACTTATCAGACTTGCGAATGTCCTGAAAATAACAATCACCCATTATTCCACGCATTAGAATCATGGGAAATTGACAATGAAAGCAAATATGAAACAGTATGGAGTCAGTATCATTGGGATATTGACAATCCAATATTTTAGAGGTGAGTTAAATGACCCAAAAAGGTTTAGAATACAGTACAAACGGGGCAGAACTCCGTAAAATCCAAAAAGAATTAGTCGATACCATATTGACAAAGCCAGATGAATTAGAAAAAATAACAAATATCCAATTAGCCGGCAGACATGGTTTCCATCAATACAGTTATGGAAATATTACTCTTGCCAACTGGCAATTATATTGTAGAACTGGTGAAACCGCTGAACTATTAGCCCCATACCGCAAATGGCAAAAAATCAAAGCCACAGATGGTAGAACTATCCACAGAAATGTTAAACATGGTGAAAAAGCTTTAAGAATTTTAGCTCCTTACACATTCCAAGTCGATGATATTGATAAAGATGGAAATGAGATTAAAAAGACTTTACTACGGTTCAAATCCGTTCCAGTCTTTGATTTAAGCCAAACCGAAGGAGATAAATTCGAGGCAGATTTCACCAGTGCCAAACATGACTTTACTCTCGATGAGATAATCCAAAGAACCAATATTCCAGTGAATTTATCTAACAAAGAGATTACTCGTGGATACACAGATGGCGCACAGATATGGATCAGTAAGCACACATCAGTAAATAAACAGATTGGAACTTTCTTCCATGAATTAGCCCATTACCACTTGCATTTTGATAGTAACAGGAACGAGATTAAACGTGAAACCAAAGAACTTGAAGCAGAAGCAGTCAGCCATTTAGTTTCTAAATACATAGGTATTGAAAATAAAGAAAGCCCTGCTTATATCTTAAACTGGACTCGCAGCTATGATGACGCTGAACGTACAAAGCTACTAAAAGGCAAAGGAAGTAATGTATTAAAAACAGCACAGAAAATCATTGATGACTTAAAACTTGGAGAATTATTAGATAGTAAGACAAGTATTCCATCATCTAAATGGGACGATATTAACTGGGTAGGTGTTAAAGAATGAGTAACAAATACACATATCTTTTAAATGAGGCACAGGAATTAATCAATAGTGAGTTAAAAAGGTTGTTTGAAGCAGGAGAAATTACTCCTGCCTGCTCAATCTTTTATGAACCATCATGGTTAGATGTTGTACAAATCTTTGATTACTCAAAAGACTTCTGGCAAGACCACGTAATCAACTATGAACTATCATGCCTACTCAATTTAATCAGAGTTAATCCTATTCCAAATGAAACCGCCAGGAAATCATTAAGATTAATCGCAGCATACATAATCCACACAGAAACAATACACATCTGGCACAAATATGGGTACAAAGCACAATTCATTGGTAGTTTCAGCAAATACTATCCTGCAAACAAACCAATAAACTATGATTACTTACGTTACGTGATTAATCAGGACATAGTGAATGCAAATGAAGAGGTTGTGATAACTTCATAACCTTTGAAGTTATAATAGACAGACCGTTCCCAACAGAACGGACAGTTGAGTTTAATTATGATGGATTTGAATTGTATACTACTTCTCCATACAGAGATGAAGTATATAAACATATCTCACCAGCAAATCTCAAAAGAACTGTGGGATTATTAAAAAAAAATGAAACCAAACATAAACTTGGAATTATCATCAGGAGGAAATGAATTAGTATGATTGGAAATGAAGAATGGATTTCAAAATGAAATCCAATTCCAATCTGGAAATGAAAATGAAAATGAAAACAGAAATGAATTTCGATTTGGAAATGAAAACCAAATTGGAAATGAAACTCGAAATGGAAATGAACTCGGATTTAGAAATGGAAATGAACTGGAAATGAACTCTGGAAATGAACTCGGAGGACAAAAAACTATGAGCTTAAAAAACCAACAAAAAAACAGACGATTAAACCATAAACAAATGTATGGCAAACCATATTTCAGTATATTCAGATGCAACAGCAAATATCCAAACAGACATTTATACTCAAAGAACTGTCATAAAGGATTAAACACTAATCTTTACGGAACAGACTTTGTTTATGGAGCAACAAGAGCAACAAGCGCCAAAGAAAATTTTATAAGAGGGGGATAAACACCATGCAATATAAATACGGAGTAGTAGAAAAATTTACAGGTGGGGAAGGAATAGTAGTCAAAGCCCCACAACTAATCAGCTTAATCAAAAGAGAAGTCAGCAGAGGCAAATACAACATCTATCGTGGTGGCGACAACCGCCACACCGCAAGAGTCAGTTATGAAGGAAAAAGCTTCACCTATGGCGAACACATCTTCATAGTCGGAAGCAAAAGAGAAATACAATACCTCGAACAAGAAATAAAACCATACATAGAGGTGATACCAAGAAAATTCAATTAAATATAAATACAACCAATAACAAAATATACTAATTGGAGGTTTTTAATTGTTTTTGTACCTCCAAAAAGAAAATTGTTTTTAAACTTCTTAAATTGTTTGAAGAACAAAACACGATGTAGGTGGATATAAGCATTTACACGTCCTTTCGCTTATGCTCACCTACTACTACACGTCCAACACTCTTTTTATCTACCAACATCTTAAAAGTTATCTACCAATGTCTTAAAACTACTTTTTTTAACCCATATCCCATCTACCAAAGCTTAAACTACTAAAAAACTATCTACCAATGTCTTAAACTATCTACCAAGACTTAAAAAAACAGCATACTCCATCTACCAGGACTTAAAATTCTATCTACCAATACTTAAAAGTTATCTACCATGACTTAAAGCGAATTTTATCTACCAAAACTTAAAAATCTATCTACCAAAACTTAAAACCAGCGCCCGCCAGCTATCTACCATAACTTAAAGCGAAAAAAATCCGCCGCCAGCTATCTACCATATCTTAAATTGTAAATTCCCGCTCCCGCTCCTGCTTGCGTGCGTGGGGGAGTTGGTGGGGGGGGGGGGGGAGGTTATTCTTCATCTGGGGGAGCGTGCCAGCGGCACGATCCCCGATGAAGGTTTCACCTGGAATTGCTGATGAAGGTTTCACCTGGAATTGCTGATGAAGGTTTCACCTGGAATTGCTGATGAAGGTTTCACTAATTGCAGCTGCTGGAAGTATACCATAATAACCAAAATATTTATATAGTATTAAAATATAATACTATGTAAGGAAGTATAAAACACTTCCAAACATTAAGAGGTTTAAAAAATGTATATTCAAACATTAGAAATTTTAAGAACTTCCGGAGAACTGGATCAAATAGATATAACAACCAGCGAACCGGACCAAATAACAACCGCCAGACTTTATACAAATAAAAAAGGCATAAAAGCCACCTATAAAGGAACTATTAAAGGACGCCGCAGCGTAGTTTTAAAAGTTTTAAATAACTTATTAAACAAACAAGCCGGCAGCATTAAAACAATATACCAACATTAAAAAAGGTATATTATTTTATTTTTTTAAAGGACGTATAAAAATGATAAACAAAGACATTATAAAACAATTAAGAAAAAACCCAGATTTAAAACAAGTTGAAATAATAAGTACAAGTCCGGATCATCTGGAATTAACATTTAAACCAGGAACACAAAGAACCGGAAAAGAGTTAATAGCAGTCCAGAATATTTTATTTGAAAATAAAATTTTTTCATTTATCAAAAGTGAAAAAGTCGAACTATGGACCGGAATCATTAAAAAAATAAGTATAAGCATATATTAAAGGACGTGAATCAAATATGATAAACTGGAAGTTTTTAGAAGTGGAGTATAAAGCAATTATTTTAATATGTCTTTATATTCTTTTAACTATACAAATAGAAGCTTTATGTATGTTATTAATATAAAGGACGTGCTAAAAATGAAAAACTATAATTTATTTTTTCATATCATAAGAAGTAATATCTATTACTTCTTTTATTTATTTGAAATATAAGACAGACGAACGCCGGCCGGCCTGGCTGCCGGTAATAAAGCCAGGCAAAAAACAAACAATAAATTTAAAGGACGTGTAAAACATGCAAGATATAAAAATACAAACTATAAACCAGTACAAGCATAAAAATGCCTATATAGTAAACAGTAACCTATTTTTAAGTTATAATACCTTAATAGCTGCATCAATAGACGGAGTAACATATATAACCAGCCGCACCTATTCAAACACAACCAGCCACCATAAAACAGACGCATTAAGATATTTTAACAACCAGGAAGTAATAACAGTAAAACCAGACACCTTATATAAACTGGCTGCCGGTTACGATCCAGAACTCCTGGAAGTAATACAGGAAGAACACCAACAACGCCAGGACCTATTAACAGCATTATATAACAAAGACAACACTGCAAAAATAATAACACACTTAAAATATATTAGAGTTATCAAAGCCAGGAAAGAACCAGAGACAACACCATACAAAAACGGAAACAGCCAGACCAAATACTTTTATACTGCAAACTTCCAACACCAGGAACCAGTATACTACGAAGTAAACCAGAAAGCCACACCCCATTATATAACCAAAGGAAACAAAGGCAAATTTAAAACATACAAATACCAATACAATATAGTTAATATAAAGGAGGTGTAAACCTTCCTATTAATACTATATACATTATTACTAATTGCTTTAATAAATAGCATAATAGACATAATTTTTAATATTATTGACTGGTTACTATAAACCAGTCAAACCTTTACTTTTTTTAACAGTGAATAAACCGCACCATAATATTAACATAATACAAACCAGGACCAACAGCCAGCCGGCCGCCTATCATCATTAAATATTTTTTTCAATAGCTGCCGGCCTTCCTTCCATTATTATTATTATATGGATAACTTCCAGACCTTCCTGGCCTTCCTTCCTTCCTTCCGATCCTTCCGGAAGTTTCAAAGATATTATTATTAATTTTAGTATGATGAATCAAGACCAACAGCACCAGGACCGGCAGCAGCAGCCAAGCCGGCCGGCTGCATTAAGGTTTATAATCTATAAAGTAGTTATTTGTAATTGGAATTTATACCGGCCGGAAGTGTTGAAACCAGGAACCTGGCCGGCCGGCAATATTCAATACATCACAAAAAACCGGGAAGGCCAAACCTCCCACATGCTCATATTTCTGGTAGTGTATTTTTTTCTATTTTATAACGTTGTTATATTTTTTTGTGTTTTTTTTGTTGCACTTTTAGATTTTTTGTTGCACAATTGGTGGGGTGATTTTTCACTTTGTATTGTGTTTTGGTACACAGGTTGTCTTTTATATTGCACAATTGGTTAGGGGGGGGTTTCTTCTTTTGGTTTATAGGTTTATAATTGGTTTTTATATTGTTTAAAGCGTTTTTATTAGTCTTTATATTTATTTTTGGCTTATTATTATTATTATTTTTTTATTTAAAAGATTATTATTTATTATTAGTGTCTATTTGTGTACCCTGAAAAATATATTAGTTCCTCGTGAGAAAATATGATAATACCTTTTTTTCTATTACACGTGAGGGGTTGGCTCTTACAGACCATGTACACATTTTCAATGGACTTGAACAACTGTCAAATAACTAATGAAAAGAGATGATGATATGATTAAAATTGATAACTTTAAATTATACATTTCTTTGAAAAGTTGTGTACTTTGCTAAACAAAAAAAAGGTACACAATTAACTATTTGTGCAATTTGTGCAACTTTTTTTCAGGTACACAAAGTTTAATCCATAATTAACTATATCTTTTGAATACAAAATAAAGTATACAAATTAAGGTGTACAAATCATGATAGCTAAAACAGAAAACAAAACAATAACCACCACAAAAGAACTCATAGACTACGCAACAAAAAACCACTTAAACAGATACTATGGATTTGATGAACTCAACCCAATCGCAAGACTAACTGGAATCTCAAATCCTGAAAAACTACTAATCCGCTACGACTCAATGATAGAATGTAAAAGCGTAGAAGCCAAATTAAAGAAAATCTGTATAACCTTCACCCCAAAACAATATGACACATCAAACACATCAATTAGGGCTTCAAATGTTTTAAAAGCCGCTTTAAGAGAATTAAATAAAGATAATACTTGTTCTGTTAGTTTTGAATCAATTATTTGGGATTTGATTGTTGAGCATTATGATGATCTCTAATTTTTTTTATTTTTTTTAAATTGTTGAGTATTACTTTTTTTTGGAAAGTTCATATTTTGGATTTTCAAATTTTTTCTGGAAATTTTTTTTATGGTTTTTAATGTGTAGTTAGTACACGCTACTACGAGTAACAAGTATGAGAGAGCATAATATTTAATTTTCAAGTTAGTGGTGTGTGTTTGAAGATAACTAAATTGTTCTTTCATTTTCTAATAAAACCTCGCAAAATATATTTTTCCCCCATCAGATTAATATGATGGGGTTTTTTTATATGATTATTTATGTTATGAAATCGTATGGCTACTTATTCGGCGTTATAAAAGTTGTTAAGGATACTCGGCATGATGAGGTCTTTGTTGAACGGAATAATCATGTTATTATCCGGAATAACAGGTATTTATGTGATTATGATGAATTGGTAGCTATTGCAAGGAGTCTTGGGGTTAATCCATGGCAATACACGTTAATGGAGGATATTAAGAATGGATAGAGATGCTTTTGTGGGAAATATTACTACTATTGGGAAATTCATATTATTAGCTACTGGAACACCATCATTGGTATCCTTTGCAAGTAGCAACGATTATATTATCCTTATTAGTGCAATATTCGGTGTAGTATGGGCTTTCTATGATAGTAAGTATTTTAACACATTTTTCAAAAGAAATGCTGTACCAGTAGCTGATGAATACAGTGATGGTTTAAATCCAGAATATACTACTGGTGATGAAGATGAGTGAAACACCTTGTACTGAACATGAACAACAGATACAGGAGTTAGCACGTAAAACCGCCGAATTAGAAACTCGTTCCGATTATAAGGAAAAGATGATTGATGATTTGAATGATAAAATGGATAAGATGGACGGTAAAATGGATAAGTTACTGACTGGTTTCCATGATTTTAAAATCCAATCAAATAAGAATGATGCGGAGTTAGAAGTACGGTTGAAAGCTTATGAAACTGAATTGAATGGTATTAAGCAACAAATGCGAGATGATAAAGAGGAACATGACCGTAGATTAAACCGTTATCTTGTAGTTGTTGGTTTAGTATTTACTGCTATTACGATTATTATTAAGTTTATTTGAGGTGATTTAATGGTGGAAGAACATAATCCGCATAAAAACGATGAACCATACCATTATCCTTATGCTGTAAGGAAGGATTATAAGAAGAAACTTGACACTTGTTTGGCGGGGATCAGAGATGGTATGAAAGTTCAAGATGCGGTAAGTATGGCTTATGGTGTAGACAAGCGTAGATGGTTTGAATGGGTTGATATGGTAATGGAGGACATGGAAAAAGGTATCACTAATTCACCATTGATTAATGCTGTTATGAAGATTAGTCAAGGTCATAGTAATGCTGGACGTAGATTGACTAAACGTGCTAATGAGTTAGCTCTTGATGATGAAGCTCCTAACGTTGAAATGTTAAAATTCTTGTTAGAGCGTAATTATGGTTTCACCAAAACTTCTCAACAAGAGGTAGCGGTTTCAGCACCTGACGAATTTAGTTTTAATATTAATATTACAGAATCAGAGAAAAAAGACGATGGCAATTGATTTAGATATTCCGATGACAAAAGCCCAGCGGGCATGGATTGGTGAAACTGCAAGGGAGTTCCTTGTTGAAGGTTCAGCGGGGTCTGGTAAGACTATTTTTGCTTGTTATAAGGTTGTTTTTTATTGTTTACAATATCACCATGCAAGTTGGTATGTTTATCGTAAGACTTTACCAAGTTTGAAGCGTACTGCTTGGAGAGAAATTAGGAATATCTTGTATAATATTGCTATTGAACGTGATAGAAAAGGCAATATTACAAAGTCTTTATATGATTTATGCCATGAAAACAAGTCAGAAGGGACTATAACGTTTCCTAATGACTCTGTTATTCATTTTGGTGCGTTAGACGAGATAGGGAAAGTTCGTTCTATCAATGCTGATGGAGTATACATCGAGCAGGGAGAGGAATTGCTTGATACAGCGTTTTACACCGAGTTAATGCTTCGTTTAGGAAGAGGAGAAGTTAGCAAGCGAGGCGATGGATATTCACAAATGTTACTTGTTGTACAACCGGAGGACGAGGAACACTGGATATACAAAAGGTATCATGAATATTATGATGCAAAAAACGAGTTCGAGAACGAAAAAAGAGATGTAGAAACCCATAACAAACATCACCCCGATGACTTATGGGATTACCGAGATTACGATACTATTTTGAAAGAAATTCAAAGTAGACGTGTTAAAGCTCACTTCCATTACTCACAGAACGATTTCTTACCTCAATTCCAGAAGGATTATTATGACAATCTGAAAAACGAGGACTATGACTTATGGTTACGTTATAGTGCTGGTAAATGGGGTAAGTTATCTGATGTGATTTACACTAATTACGATACTGTCATACCTGATAACCAACATTATGATTTTTGGAGTTTTGGAGCGGATTTTGGTTTCAACAACCCCAGCTCATTTTTACTCATTGGCTGGTATGATAATGAGATGTATATTGTCGATGAAGTCTATGAGCGACAATTAACTAATACTGAATTGATTGAAGAGTGTAAAGATATGCTTTTCAGAAATAATTTATTACCAAAGCATCTTTCAACTGGATATGGTGATGCTGCTGAACCTGACCGTATTAAACAATTTAATCAAGAAGGGTTTCCGATGACTGCTGGTGTTAAAGATGTTAATGCTAAAATCACCACTACAAAGCAGACAAAGATACATATCCACCCAAGATGTGTTAATACAATTAAGGAGATTAAAGGTTACAAATATCGGAAGAATAGGGACGGAGTAACGCTTGATGAACCTGTAAAGACCAACGACCATTCAATGGACGCTATGGCGTATGCTTGTTATGGTTATAGGGGTTATTTATCACCTACTCGCCCACAATCAAGAGAATATTATACTGATAACATTATGGTTTTTTGAGGGAGATTAAATTATGGCTTGGAATCCATTTAAAAGGATAATCAAAAATGTTCGTTTGCCAAATGCGGAAGCTTCCGCAATCTATGAAGTAGGAGCAGACGACATAGCAGTCAATACTAATGATAAAAGTGTTGAATGGGGGGATAAACTTCCACGACTTGTTATTCCATCTATAAAAAATCTTCGTTTATGTGCAGAGGATACCGAAATAGTCAATGGGATCATTGAAGATTTAGTGATTAAATCAATCAGTGGCTGGGTTGTCGAAGGAGAGAACCAGGAAGCTGTTGATTTCATTGTTGAAGAGCTTAATCGTTTGGATATGATGCACATACTCCACGAAACCGCCACCAACAATATGATTGATGGTGCAATGTATTATAATAAAGTTGTTCAGAATGGTAAACTTTATTTACGTGAATTAGCTTTTGACGGGGATAATTATCGTATTAAAGAGTTATATGATGATTTAACTGGTTCAGAAGTTATTGGTTATAAGCAGATTGTTAAAAAGAATAAGAATACTAATCGTGGCTGGCAACAAAAAGAGTTCCGAGATTTAAGGGAGGAATTAGAGGAAGTGGAGTATAATTTCTTACCAGAGGAAGTGTTAGCGACTCATTTCTTTACAAGACATGGTAAGCATAAAGGAATGGTTGAGAATGTCCTTGATGAAGCTTATATGTTAAATTTACTCTTACGTATGATGCCACAGGTTGTTTATAAACAAGCTAATACTATGATTTTACGTAAAGAACCTGAACAGATTGGTTTAATCCATATTGCAAAAAAAGCCATCATAAAAGCAGTCAATTCCATGTCAAATTATCATAAAAAAGGCGTGGTTTATTTACCGGAAGGTTTGACATTAGAGATGATTGGTGATACTAATCTCCCGAAGATTCAGAATTATATTGAAAAATTAGAGAAGCATATTTTTATGGGATTATCAACTCCGCCATCAGTCTTTGATGGGAGTAGCAGTAATCGTTCTACTGCTGTTGTTCAATTAGATAGTGATAAGAGTGGTAGAGTATTATTCCAACAGTATTTACAACATAAATTATTCGGTGTAGCACAGATTATCATTAATTGGTTACTTGAATTAGGCGGTTACGAAAAAGATAGTGTTTGGATTAACTTTAATCCACAAACCGACGATGATGGTAACATATTAACTGAAAATAAAACCATTTCCACCAGTAAACCTGGTGATGGTCTTAATCTGAATAATATTAGTAATGGAGAGGGTAGAATTGCAGAAGTCAGTTCATAATATCCCAACTCATGAAGAGTATTTTGGATTAGATGATAACTTTGTCGATGATGATGAGTTTGAAGCCGAATCAGATGATGATAAGCTTAAAAAAATGCTTGTTATCATGTTAGGGTTACTGCAAGAGTTTTATCTGCTCCATATGTATGATACTGCTTATTATTTTGTAAGTGAACAATTTGAGATAGATATTGAGAATTTTAACAGTACATTAAAGGATAATTTACTGGTTTTATTTAATGATTATATTAAAGAATTAACCACTGAATATGATGTAGAATGGAGTATACCATCTGATACTGTTGATATACCAGTGGAAGTTGAAGAGATTGTTGATAGTGGCGTTGATGCAGTAACTGATACTTTGTATAGTGATTTGAAAGACAAAGCAGTATTTTATACTGTTTTATCAATGACAACAGGAAGTTTTAGTCCACATAGTAATTTCCGTAGAGCTATCAAAAAACTAACCAATGAAATTGATTTTAAAGGACAGCACATTCATAAAATCATCAAAAGAAAGTACGATGAGTTCGTATACGGTCAAGAAGCATTATTTACTTGGAGATGTAGTGGGCGGAATACTTGTGCATGGTGTTATGAGATTGAAGCTATGGGGGCTATGCCATTAAGTTGGTTCCCGGTGGATCATATCAATGGAGAGTGTGTTTTAGTTCCAGTGTATCCTGATAAGTATTCTGATGAATATTCTAAAATAATCAAGGCGTGATAATAATGGAGAGAGTTAAGTTATTTGAACCTTGCTTTATGGAATATGATGTTTATGACAAGCCGGTTCGTTATACTGACGAATTTTTACAAGAATTGGCAAGCAAGGTTAATAAAACCAATCTTGTTTTTGAGGAACATTTATCCGAAAAAATAGGAGATGTATCAAATTTCACATTCATAGATGGTGCTTTATATGCTGATGTCGCAACCGATAAAGCACTTGATAATTTAGGTTACAGTCCTTATATTAACTGCTCTTTGCAGGAAGAAAAGGATTGTTGGTTGGCTGTTAATCCTACTGGTTTTACTGATGTTGCATTGACAAGTAACCCAAGAAAAGCAGTTAGTTTACCTAATACTAATGGAGGAAGTCGCATGGAAGAAAAAAACGATAATGAAACTATCAAAATCCTTAACAATCAAATCAAGGATTTAAATAAACAATTGGCTATCGCAGAAAATAAAAACAAAGCCAATGAAGAAAAACTTGGTAAATTTGATGAAATCGAAAAAGAATTAGAAGATTTACGTAAATGGAAATCTGATAATGAAAAAATCATCGAAGAACAAAAACCAATAATTGAAGCTTATAAAAAAGACCAAGAAACCAAAAGGTCTGAATTAATCGAAAAGTTATCTGGTGGCAACGAAGAAGTTAAATCCCAAATGAAAGACATGGACTTAAACACTCTCGAAGTCATGGATAATTTACAAGCACATGAACAACCGCCAAAAGGAATCTCTGCACATAACGCAGAAGGTTTAAACGAAGGCGATGGTTCAGATGATAAAGAAGCCGAACAAGTTGAACGCAAACAAGCAGTTGAAACTATGTTCGATGACTTATTTACACAGGAGGAATAATAATGGATTTAATTAAACCTGGTAGACCAAGTAGAGATTACACAAATAATCGTAAAAAATTCACTGTAACTCTCTACGAAGGAGATTTAAAGTATACCAAAAATGGAATCGATAGGAAAACTGGTAAGACTGTCGGACAACATAGTTTAACCGCACCTATTGAGTTACACAGAATTTTAGAAATTCACGCTGATTCTACTGCAAGAAACATTTTACTTAAACCAGCAGCAGAAGCTTCCACAAAAGCAGTGGCAAAGTTACTCTTTGATCCAGAGATGACTTGGAAACCTGATGCACAATACACTACAAAGAACAGATTGCCACAAGAGGACTGTGAGTTTGGTTCATATCCAAATAGGTCTGCTACTGTCGAATGGTTTGGTAAAGCTGTTGATGAAGTACACATTGTAGCAGAAAACGAAGCTATCGCACCATACGATTGCCTTGAATATGTTGGCTTTGAGAACGGATATGACGTATTTAAAAAATCCGATGGAGTTACTAACCTTATTGCATTAGCAAACGTTCCAGCATTAGAGTCTGGCGTTTGCCCAGTATTAGAAGGTTACGAGTTCTACGGAGCAGTCAAAGAATAAGGAGGATTATTTATGATTTTTGGAAGTAAACAAATAGAGTATATGCTTCACCCGGAAAGTGTTGAAAGGATTCTCCACCAATATAGCTTAACTCCTATGAGTATGCTTAATTTGTTTGAGAAACAGAACAACAATGGTGAAAAACATTTCCAATACGATTATAGTAAAAGAACCTATGAAACTGACATTGCAGCTGGTATCTTACCAGAGCCTGTCGAATTAACAGAAGGTTCAGAGTTCCCACAAGTATCATTCAGCGGAATCCAAGAAGAGTACGGAAACATGACAAAGTTCGGTTTTGAAGTCGAATTTACCAAAGAATCCGCAGAAAACCCAAGAAACGCAGCATTTTTCAGAAACGCTTTACGTGATATGGGATTAACCATGATGAGAATGATTAACAGATTCTCATTCTACGAATTAAATGCAAGTGCAGGATTAGTAGACCCAATTACTCTCGGTGATGGTGCATGGAACTCCGGTAACGAATATATCGACGAAGATATTGTAAATCTCATAAGAGCTATGAGAAACCAAGAAAACTACGAAGGACAATTCAATATCACCGATTTATACGTAGCTCAAAGAGCATGGGATAGTGCCGAAGATTTATATAAAGTCATTAACCCAACCGGACAATTTAACGGAACAGCTAATGGGGTAAACATCAATGTTGCACGTGAATTAAACACCGGTTTAATCGGTATTGACCGTAACGCTCACCCAGCTATCTGGTATTACAATGTTAATAAGAATGACAGCAGATTAAATGATTCTACTGTACCTAACCCATCTATTATCAATGTTCACTACTTTGAAGATGAGGACACATCTAAACTTCCACAAACATTCGGTTATCAATTATACGTGGAATTAGGTTTAGCTGTTAATAAAGAAATGGCTGTTTTAACCCAAGATGGAGTATAAAACTCCTCAATTACCTTTTTTTAGGAGGATTATACGATGTTTAAAAGAATTAAATTAAGAGTCATCAAAGGCAGGAAATTACAACCTTTCCCAACCGCCAAAGTCTTACAAGACCATGAAGATAGACTCGCCGCATTAGAAGCTGAAATGTCATCTGACGAAGGCGACAAAACTACATACAACTTTGTAAGTTATGCTGATGCAGCAGGTACTATCGAATGGGGAGAAGGTACTGTCAAAGGAACAGGAATTACAAAAGGTAACTATTCAGAAGCCGAAGTTTTAACTAATACTCCTGATGAAAGTTATGTTGGTCAGAAATTCTTTATTAGAAGTTCTGCCAAAGCTGATGGTGAAACTATTTATAAATGTTACACTGATGCGGGTAAAACCGCTGCTGGATTTTGGATTAGTATTTCTGAAAGTTCACCTTAAATTTTTTTATATTTTTTTATAGGAGGTTCTATTTATGAGTGATATTGATGTGGAAACCTCCAAATACTCTATGTCTGATTTCTATAAGGTGTTAAAGTGGATTCCACGTAGTAAAGTGGATCGGCAAGAACCTTGCAATGTTAAAGATGCTTCTTACTTCGATGATTATGTTGTGATTCCAACTGTCTATGAGGAGTTTAATGGTATCGATGAAGTGCAAGTTTTCATTAATTTTAACCAAGTTCATGTACCTGTCGAGGACATTTTATTGGACTTTTCACCATTAGTTTCAGGAAACGTAAGTTTGCTTCAAGCAAAATGTGATAACACTGAAATGGATTATTATAATGAAACCGTTCTTGTATTTAAATTAGATAATAATGTACGTTTCACAGATAAGACTCGACAAATAACCGGGGTCAAATCATTAAAACTAACATTACCAGATGACGTAGACATTACACGAATACTATTCAAATGCTACGATTACACATACACACTATCAGATATTGAGAATTTTCTTATAACTGGCGAAAACCATGTATTCAGAAAAATCGGAAGATATACAAAGGAAATACCGAAACAACTAATAGAATACGTATACATGGCAGCCGGAGCTTACGCTTGGTTATCTCGTTGGGAATACGAAACCAAACCAATGAAAGAAAACAAAGCAGAAGCAGACAATTACGCTACAAGGTTATTAAATCAAGTAGACAGTGCAATCATGGAATACATTAACGACCAAGAGAATACAATGGAACATGATGATTTATTCCATGCAACATCAAGAAGCGTGGATTGGGGATTATGAGATACGAAAGCAGAATCGGAGAAGTCTTGGAAGCAATAAGCGAAAAGATAACCGAAACAGAAACCTTTGTAGACACTCCAATCTTTTATGATTTTATTGAAGTAGACGCTAACGTGTTACCATCAACTGCAATAGTCTACAAGCCATTATCATGGCAAATGGACGACACACACTGTAACTATCAAAGGCAGTTAGATATTGTCTTGTTAATAACTACCGAAGAACGAAGAGAAGGAGTTATAGGGCAACTGTTCCAATTTGGGGAACAGATGAAAGAATTAATTGATGAAGTAGATTTACCTATTTCCGCTCAATTAGACTTTATTCAAGGAAGCCCCGTTCAAGGATTTGCATATAACCGTAAAAGTGCTGACAGTTATAAGGAAACTAATCAATTATTCACTTCAATGATTGTTTTAAGTTATTTATTAAGGTATTGATAACATGAAGTTTAAATACACAGGTCATGCCCCAATAAAAGACGTAGACTTGGTATTAGCAGGAGTATTCAAACCAAGCGAACCGATTGTGCCAGGTAGAGTTTTTGAAGTTCCTGATAACAATCCAAACTTAATCAAGATTATTAAACGAATGGGAATTTATGAAGAATACCACGAACCTATTAAAAGGAAAGTGGGCAGACCAAAGAAAAAAGATAAAGAAGAAGAAATAGAAGAGGAGGAAAAATAATATGAGATTAGCACCAAACGCCTCTCATCATTACACTGAAATGGGAATTAAAGATGATGAGTTGGCAAAAGAAAAATTAGCTTGTCCGCTTGTTGGTATTAGACAGACTGGTTTTGAAGATGGGAATACCATTGAAACCGAAACCGACGAAGGTCATACTGGTACTTCCAACCTCGATATGGGAAGTTACCGTAAATCCGCTGAATCAACTCCAAACTGGGAAGATGGTTGCAGATACGGTCAAGGATTTGAAGATTATATCTATATGATTTTACCAGACAAAACCATCACACAGGACTCTACAATCAGTGCAATATACCACCACGTTTATGAGATGCCACCAGACGTTGATAAAGATTTACCATTAGCAACTATCTATCATGGATTCAGTAAAACCGAAACTGACGCAAGGATATTCAACAATGCTCTTTTAAACGAGTTTGAATTAACCTTATCCGCTGATGATTTACCAAAAGTCAAACCAAGTTTCATATCAGATTACAACTATGTAAACTGTATCAATCCAACAAGACATTTGTTAGAGGATCATTTGAAACGTACTGTAATGGCAAATGATACCAGTGTTTATATTGGTGATGTTGGAGCTACTGTTGAAGAGATGCTTGAAACACCAATTGACTGTTTTAAAGAAGCAAGCTTAACAATTAACCATAATGCAGAATCCCAAGCTTGTCATGGTGATGAGTTCGGTGTAAACACTAAAACTATGGGTGCAAGAGAGCTTACAGGTTCTATTACTATGCCATGGTTATCTAATGATGGTGAAGAGTTAGGTACTAAATACTTTGAAACAGAATACGAAGCTTATAATAAATACGGACACATTGTTTCTACTGAAATCACACAGAAACAAGTCATGTATGTATTAGGTGGAGCTAACATTATCAGAACATCAACAAGCGATACTATCGCCACTGGTGAAAAAATCATTAAGACTGTTGTTACTGATGAAGGCGAAGAAACCGAAGTTACAACCTACTATATTGATACTGGCGTCCCATACAAGACTATTATCATAGTTCCAGTCGTAGAGGTTACCAATGTTACATCTACCAAATCTGGTGATGAAGCAAAAGAATTAACCTTTGAATTTAAAGGTATCGAACAACCTACTCAATCATATATGCACGTAGAAATCACTACCGATTTAGCTGCCCCGCATATCGATACCACAGGTTGCACATTAGCCACATGGTTACCTGAAAACGACGCTACAATCTTACAGAACAATCCACAATTTGCAACCGATTAAGGTTGTAAATATTTTTTTTATTTTTTTTACGCACTATTGGGTATTAAAACAAGTTCAACTCTTGTTATAGTGATTTTTTTGCTATTAAAATAATAGGAGGAAGCATATTATGGCAAAAAGAGAATTTACAGATGTCGCAATCGAAATATGTCAAAAGAAACTACATTTTAAAAGAGTAACCAATGAAACTCTAACAAAATTTAGTGAAAAAGCAGAAAAAGAATATGACGAAACCGTCAAAGAATTTGTTGATAAAGTTGAAAGACTTGATGACAAAAGAGAGTCATTAGAGAAAAAAATCAGCTTAAAAACTAAACAAGGAGAAATCATCGAATCCAAAGAAGAACCTTCCGATGAGGAATTAGACAAGGTAATGAGTATCCTTGAAGATATTGAACACTTGGAAGATGAATTAGAAACAGTAAAAGTAAGTCTTGTTGAATTAGGCAAAGACAACCCAACAAAAGAGTACACTAAAAAAGTTGATGAATTATTAGCCGAAAAAGTCGAAACATTACTCGACGGGATAACTGCAAAAGAGTTCCTAACTAATTCTGATCCGGTGGATACCATTAAAGCACGTAACCTTGAAAAATATTATCAATTATGTATCGTTGGTGAAAGAGAAGCTAAAATACGTCAAGAAATCAAAGATGACGTGAATGACTTTCTTAACTCACAAAAAGAATTACGAGGATAACCCTCATGAATCACCCCTGACTCTATCGCCTTACAAGTCATCACCGACATGGGCGATAGAGTCTTTTTTTATAGACGTTTATTTCCTGTTGGCTCATCGTATCAAAGGTTTAGGTTGGAGTCTGTCTGATTTTTGGGCTTGTGATACTTGGACTACTTCTAAATTGTATTGTATGGAGTTAGATGTGATAGATGAGGAAGATAGGCAAATGAATGAGTCCGAAGATGATAAACAGGATAGTAGTGAGATGAGAGATTTGTATGAGGAGATGTATGAATGAGCATCAAATTTGAAATCGAAGAGAATATAACTGGATACCTTGATGAGTTACAAAGTAACTTTTCAAGAGAAAAAAAGTTTATTTTGAATGAAATGGGGTATGTGGTTACTGGTTATGAAAATGACGAAACCGCTCCAATTCCAAGTTTGATGTCTACTACATTCAACCCATTTTTATATTTAAGTGGGCAAATGGAAGAGAATAGGATATTTGAAGATGATCCGGAAGAACCATCTCTTGAAATCATATATAGTGGTATGGGATTAGAAGAGATGTTTCCTGATGAAAAACCAACTGGGGTATGGTGGGAGTTCGCAGAAGACCCATGGAATCCACCAAGATTTAGACATCTTGAAAGAGATTACGCACTGTATCAAGAAACTGGAAGAGATACAACTGCAAAATATAGTGATGCAAGACATAAATATGCTATCCGGACAGGTTTGACTCATTATTCAAGTCAGCGTAAGATTAGAGAAGAGGCAAAAAGACAATTTGAAAGAATTTTAAGAATTACTTCAAAGTAGCATAGATGTATTGGAGTGGTGCAATTCCATTCTCTACTTTTTTAGGCACTTGTTCTCCAATAGTTGAGAATTAAGATGCGACATACTGGGGCTTCCTCCAATACAAGACCCTCATATTGGAGGATAGTGCCTATTATTTTTTATTATTAATTATTTTATTTGATTAGATTATATAGGAGAGAGTTTATAATGGCTGGGTATACCGCTGGTTCAGTTACTGCTGAAATTGTATTAGATACTAAAAAGTTTGATGAAGCTATTAGCAAGTTAAAAACAGAAGTAGGCGAGTTAAAAACTACTTTCAATAGTATTAAAGGCAGTAATGGATTAGATGATGAAGTAAAAAAGTTAAAAGATGACATTAACTCTCTCAAAATAACAAATAACAATTTCAGAGATACTATTGACAGATTAATAAAAGAAAATGAGAAGTTAGCCAAAGGATTAAAATCTGCTGGTGATGAAGCTGATAAAACTAAAAAACAATTTATACAGAATACTAATGCTGTTAAAGCAGTTGATGAAGCTACAAGAAACTTCCGTAAAAACTTTGATTTGATTAAGAAAAATCAAGGATTATCATATCTCGGTAAAACAATTGTTGAACCTTTAAAACAAGTTAAGACAGCAACTGGCGAAGCTCTTGCTTCAACTAAAAGGTTTGCTTCCGAAGGTGGAAAATCACTTAAAGAATTTAATGATAAATTAAGAGAAAACGGTCAAGTATGGGGAACCTATGTTAGAGCAGTTAATAATGTTGGAACAAAAGCTGACATGGGACTTAATTTAGAAGGTATGGGTTTTAAGGGTGGAAAGCAAGCTTTACATGAATATTTGAATGAATGGTCTAATGCTAAAATTCAAGTTAAACGTGATGCTGTTGAAATTGAGAATGCAATAGCTAAATTTGCCGGATTTAAAACCACTGGGAAAACTACTGCTTTTAAAGAATGGCAACAAGACCTTAAACAATTAGCCGCTCAAATCAAAGAGGTGGGACATACTTATGATGATTTTAATAAACGGTCTGCCGAATCAATGAAATCTTTTGTTAATATGGGAAACTATGTTGAACAGAATAGGGTTAAATTAGAATTATTGCATACTGGATTTAATCATCTTACTCAATCTATTGTTAAAGCAAGTGAAGTTTTACAGACTTGGAATTTCAAATTACTTGAAGGTGTTGATAGGGAAAGTATTTTCTATCAAAGAACAGTGCAGTTAGCTTCTGCCATGGCTAAATTGAATAGTGGTGTTGGAACAAGAGGTGCAAACACCGAGTTTCAAGGCAGACCATATAATTATAGCCAATATTTAGCCCAATCAGAGGAGGTTGCTCGTGCATTAGGCAAACAGCACACAACTTATCAAGAGATACAAGGTTCTCAATCTAAATTCGCACAAGGAAACCTTAAAAGTGTTTCATCATTAAGACAATTAACAGGACAATTAAACTCATCAACTAATGCTACAAATACTCTTCGTAGAGGTATGCAATTTGTAGATAAAGAAACTTTAAGAGCAAGATATAGTGTAGACTCTTTCGGTAAAGGAGTTAAAGTTACTGGGGAATACACTAAATTATCCGATGACATATTAAAAGGTAATAATAAAACATTAGCCGATAATGCTCAAAAGGTTCGTGAGAGCGGTAGAGGTTTAACCTCATTCAATAATGGTATTCATCAGACTGCTCATTCAGGTAGAATTTTATCTAATACTTTGTATCAAATTCGTGGAGCTTTACTCTCTTTAAAAATGATTTTCACCGCAATGGGTGGAATGATGTTATGGGGCTTTGCAATGGACGTTGCAGAGTCAGTTAAAGAAACTGTAACTGCTAAAAATGAGATGGAAGCTCAATTAAATCAAAATAGTAAGGTTGATGCAAGTGGTATACAATACTTCCGTAAAGAATTGGATAAGTTGCCTAAATCGTTCCAAAAGGTTAATAAATATGTTGTCGGTGAAACTGTATCATCTATCGGTTTAGAATTTAATTTAAACGCCAAACAAATGGCAAAAGCATTACCAATCGTTACAATGGTACAATCAGAGTACGTGAGAGCCGGACGTAAAGCATCAGAAGCGGCATTAGCGGTTAAAGATATTCTGCAAGGTGAGTTCCAACGTTTAAGTCGTGAAACTGGTGTTGGTAAAGAAGAACTTATTGAGTATGGTTGGGACGAAGATAAAACTAATATTGATGGATTGCTCCGAGCATTAGAAAAAGCTGCAAAAGATAGACACTGGGACGTATTTGCACAAAAAGCTACAAGTTTAAATGATGTTATTGAGATTACTAAATCAAGATTTAGTGAATTAGGAGCTGATGTAGTAGATAGTATAACTCCTGCTATTGTTGGCGGATTTAACACTATTATTGATACTATTAATAATTTATCCAATGCTTTTAATAGTATGGGGTCATTTGGTAGAAACTTTACTTTTATTGGGGGCAGTCTTGCAGGATTTTATACTCTTGGAACATTATTGCCAATGATTACAAAACATATGGGATTAGCTGAAATCGCTACAATCGGTTGGCGTAAGTCATTAGCTACTGCTGTATTGAATTTGAATAAAGCCGAAGTGGCACAATACGGATTTAAAAAAGCATTAGCCGCAGTTATTAGTGGAACATCAGCAGCGGAATTATCTGAAACAAGATGGACCAAAGCAATAGCTGGTAGGATATTAGGGGTTAATCAGGGGATACTCGCTGAAAGGGGTTATAAATCTGCAATATTTAATAAAAACGTTGCTTTAAGGAATGGTTTGGATTTAGAAAAAACACATATTAATTTAGGTAAAGCTTCCATTCTTAACTTGGAAACAATGACTACCAAAGAAATGGGTAGGGCTCAAAAGTTAGCATATATGACTAACAACATCAAACTTTCCGAAGCCGCAGAAATGGGTAGAGGTAAAGCAATACTCCGAACAGCAACCTCATGGAAAGTTCTCGGAACAGCTATCAAAGGAGTAATAGCACTTAATGTTGTAGTATGGTTAGCAAGTATTGCTGCATGGGCAGACCAAGTTAAGAAAAGAGTAGAAAACTATAATGATGTCCTCGCCACAGGCAAAGACAAAATCAAAGGATACAAAGAGGACATTGAAAGCTACCAAAACAAACTTGATGAATTAACTCCTGGAAGTAAGAAATATAAAAAGACTTCTTTAAATTTAGAAATTTCAAAAGCCAACCTTAAAGATATGGAGAACGCTTTGGAGTTAGCTAAAAAAATCAAGAAAGAAGATAAAGAACTTACCAAAGACAATCAAAACTCCGAAAAGAAACAATTAAACAAATTATACTCTGCTAATGGTATAAAGAATGTAGAAAAGTACGGTCATGAATATCAGAAAATCAAAGATGTTCAAGATGACATTACTCGTTCTGAAAAAGAGAGATCCAACTTTGAAAATGCAAGCATAAAACATATTAAGGAACATGTTGGATTGATGAAAAAAGCTGGACTTGATGAGAAAGCACGTGTTAAGTATATTACTGAATATTCTACAAAAGCCGAAGAAGCTGCCAATCATTTGAAACAATTTAATCAAGGCGACATGATGGCTGGTGTCTATTATGTCATGGATAGAATGAGTCTGATGTGGATTGATTTATGGAATGATAAAGACTTTATTATCTTTTGGCAGACTGTTCAAAGAACCTTTAATGATTTAAAACCTACTTTGATTGAAGTTAAAGACGCATTAGTTGAAATCGGCAGAAACTTAATGAAATACTTCTCTACCGACCAAGGAAGATGGGTCGGAGCTATTGCATTAGCCGGAGGGGCTTTTGCACTTATTGCTTACAAATTAAGAGGTATAGTAGGACCATTAAAAACCGTTTGGGGGGGTTTGAAGAAAGTTGGCGGCAAACTCAAAGATGTTAAAGATGGTTGGAAAAAGGTTGGTGATGAAGCCGAAGAAGCCACTGGTAAGATGGGTGGCGAGAAATCCACTGGTGGAATCGCTGGTGATAGTACAGGAACTGTTTCTTTAAGTGATAAACTCAAAGGTGATGTTCATAATTATGTTCGTGCCGCTGTTGGTATTGCAGCGGGAATGTTATTAATCTCCGAAGCCATTGTTTTATTAGAAGCTCCAATGACTGCATTAGCAAATCTTGGTGTACAATATAAAGGAATGGAATCCCAAATCAGACAAGGTATTGAAGGATTACAATTAATCGCACCAACAGTTATCGCTATTATGATTCCAGTTATGGCTTTGGTTAAAGTCATGGACTTATGGGGCGATAGCATAATCAATGTTAAGACATTAGCCGGAACAGCAGTAGGAATTGCCGCCGGAATGTTATTTGTTGCCGAAGCAGTGGTAATGATGGAAGCGCCATTAGCCGCCATTGCTAATTTAGGAAATGCTTTTGACAATATGGAAGGAGTTAAACAAGGAATTAAAGCAATAAAAACATTGAATGAAGCTCTTGGATTGTTACTTCCTTGGATACCAGTATTAGCAGCGGGCATTGCGTTAGGTGTCGCTACTTTCCTTGCACCAGAGGTTATGTTGCTTGTTGATGCTGGTATTGTTGTGGGTATTGCTGCAAGTATGCTTTTAGTTGCAGAAGCGGTTGTTACAATGGAAGCCCCGTTAGCTGCTATTGCTAATCTTGGTTCTCAATTTGATAATTTGGATAATGTGGAGCAAGGTGCGAAAGCATTGAAGGATTGTGCCAAAGCATTAGGTTATGTTGAGGACTCAATGGGCAGTATGGCAGGCATTGATTGGGCAATGCTTGGAGATAACATTGCTCGTGCTGTTGCGGGACTTGCTGGTTTTAGTTTAAAAGACTTAACTGGTGAAGGTGGCGTTTTACAAGAGTTATCTGATTTTGTAAAAGAGTTTAACAGTGATGATTTCAAAATAGAATCACCAAATCCTGATAAAGTAACAGCATTATCAAATGTCAGTGGAGGCATTGACACTATAAGTAAAGCAATGGATAGTGTTCAAAAGGCAATGGATAAAATACCTAATGAGTTTAAGAATAAAACCGAAGGTAAGACTGATGTTGAAAAAGCACCTGACGTTAAAGGATACTTCGATACTTTCAAAGAACCGCTTAAACAGTTAAAGGATTTTGTTGATGATTTTAACACCAGTGATGCTTATAATATTCAATTAGGGGATAACTGGCAAGAGAGAGTCGGTAACATTAACAAAGCTGCTGACATGATTAGTGAAGTCAGTAACGCTGTTGAAAAGGTTAAAACTACCATGCAGAACGTTGGTGGAGCGGGACACGAAACCGCTTTTGCTACTGGTGGAGGATTGTCAGCGTTAGGATTTGATTTATTCCATATGACTGGTCTTGATGCTATAAATAATGGTGCTTCAAGTGGAGATTATGTTTCAAGTCTTGGGTCATCATTAAAAGCAATGGAAGATATTATCAAAGATTTATTCACATTCCAATCCAATGTTAGTCAATATGGATCAAGTGAAGGTAATAGTCCTGATGTTGGTGGTTTAACTAACATGGTTACCATGTTACAAGATGCTATTACTAACATATCTAATACTTTATCTAATGCTATGTCTACTATGAATGCTCATGGGAAGGATTTAAGTGCAGCTATTGTTAATGGGTTTAAAGAGGGGTTACATGGTATTCCGAACGTCCCCGCACAGATAGCTAACAAGACTATGAATAATAAGGACATCTTGTATAATAATGCTTTGTCATTAGGGAAAACTACTGCTAATAAGTTCAGGGAGGGGGTTAATCCTATGTCTGAATATATGACATGGGAGATTAGTTATGTTAAAACTGCTTTAACTGAACGTCATGATGAGTTAGGACAAGATTCTTATGATTTAGGTTCTTATTTAGCTTCACAATTTAAATCAGGTATGGATTCTAATTCACCAGGTATTATAGCCCGTACTGTTAGTGATGAGCTAAATTATATTAGCCAGTATTTCACTGATGGTATGATTAACTTACCACAGATGGCATTTGACCTTGGTAATTTATTATCTTCCAACTTCAACTTTGATTTAAACTTATCAAACTTTCAACTTCCTAACTTGGACTCATTCAAACAAAGTTTAAGTACAATCATACCTATGGTAGATGGTGTAAAATCACAAGTTTCTACAAACTTTGAAACAATGAGAACAAATGTTACTAATTCATTCAGCGGGATCGTAAGTAAAACACAAACATCATTATCAAGTATGAAAACCGCTACTGTTAAAAACATTACAAATATAAAGTCAAGTTGGAAAGGAATGCAAGACGCATTAATCGCAAGTGCAGAACATATCAAATCACAAACCGCCAGTAAAATCGACAAACTAAAATCCAACATGGGCGATTTCTGGAACAAAATCAAAAACCCCGACCAATTAATAGGTAGTGGTGGCGGGGGCGGTGGAGCTTTCGGTGGAAATCCAATGGGTTCTAACCGCAGAAGAAACAGGGTCGTATCTGGACCAACAAATCAAGGATATGCTGGACCACGCCCAATGTTCAAACCAAAAGTCAGTAAGACAATGCCTGATGATTATTCTGGTATGTCTTGGTTATGTGAGTTATTAACTGGTTCTCCTTGCTTTGCAGGGGGTTGGAGGTTTAATTGGACTCCGAAAATCGAGGACAAGTTTAATAATTGGAATACTCACTTTAACAAATTCAAACTTGACGACCACTTGAAAGTCAGTAGTTTCAAAAATAGTAATTTCCCAGTCAAGGGTAAAGCTGATGTTTTCAAAGATTACATTTACGAAGTTATTAAAGGTACTACTTATGATTATTATTATAATAGTAGATATTCCCCAGCAGAAGCGTTAAGACGTGGTAGTTTCAACTGTTATGATGGTATGCTTATTGTACAAGCATTAGCCAACGCCTTTGGATTGGGTAGTAGTCAAGGCAGTGGTACTTGGGGTAAGGACGGTCATGTATGGGCTATTGTTGATGGTATCGGTGTTGTAGATACAACCGCCATTCAGGGGGGCTACGGTTTCAAATCACCGAAAGTGTCCGGTTATGGTTCTCGTACTCTCGCAAGAAATCCCCCACATGAAAAACAAGACACTGGCGACACATATAATACTAATGTTCATATTGAAGTACATGGCGATGACGTTGAAGTAAATGACCGTAGAATAGACAAGAGAACTGGAAAACAGTTATTAGACATATTAGGTATTAATCCGTCCACCGGACGATAAAAATACCTTATATTATTATTTTTTTTGAGGTGTTAAAGTTGGCAGAAAGCGTTTTATTTAGTTTTACCAAAGTAGATAAACTATTAAAGTTAATGATTAACGATGATAATATTACAACTGATTTATTTGATGGTATTAATCCTAATTTTCGTATTATTCTCGTTGAGTCTTGTATGGATAATATCGATGATAATCTGTTATCTGATGGAACTCTAAATCAAGATGTCATTAGCATTATCAACGGTACTGGTGAGAATGATGGGGAATGTGCATTATTATGGAATGATGGAGTAAATAACAATACTACAATTAGTATAGCATCTAATAATGTTCATTGGACGTTAGATGATTCAACATATTTATTAAAAGGTGCTTTTCTTGTTGTTAATAATACTGGGAAAGTATTATGTTATTCAATTAACAATGCACCGATGACAGTTAAAAAGGAAATCACATTGCCTGTTGATGGTATGATTTGGAGTATTTATTCAGCTATTTATCAAGGAGAGTAGAGATTATGAGTACAGCGGACTATGTAACCGGCTGGTTATATGCAATGACTGTTAATGAGCAGGTTAATCCTAATCGAGCCAAACAGAATCATTGGTCTAATATCCTAAATGCAGTGGGTACTCATAAGACAGCTGTTTTTGCAAAAGCTAATTATTCTATTGAGAATAAAAACAATGTTTTAAGTAATTCTATTGATTATACTACTCCGTATACGATTACTGCTCATGATTTCCGCATAACCGAAGATATTGTCCCACCTGACGCTTACATTACTGGTGTAACCATTGAGGTTAAGTTTAAAGCCGAAAAAGGTTTAAAAGTTAAAGCACCAGTCGGTAAATTCATGATTTATAAAGGAACAGGGACTGTTAAAGACGCCAGTAAAGGAAAAACCGGTTGGCATGATGGAACATATGAAGTATATCCATCTAAAACTATTGGAACAAGTGAAACTACTGTTGAGTACACTATTCCTGGGTCTGCGTGGAATAAAATCAAATATCCAACAAAGCAATTATATAATACAGTCATGGGTATTGATTTAGTATTCAGAGATCCAACTTCTATGACTAAACAATCCCAATCCATCTATATGAAATGGGCGAGGATTAAAATTAGTTATGAGTTACCGGATTATTACTTAAATTGGAGTCCATCGTATACTAATGGTGATAGTCCTTTGGAAGTTGGTTTAAATCATGATTTTAAGATTTGTGCTGAATTTGGTAATCGTAGTCATGCGAGTGATGGAACGCAAACCGTAGACATTGATATACCGTTTGGGATAGAAGAGATAGACCATACTTGTAGTACAAATAGTAGTTTTAATGTTATTGATGTTGTTAATGGGAAATATCAATGGGTTTGTGATGGTAAAGGATTAGCAACGAATAATCTTTGTTTAACTTTACGTGGTAAGACAAGTGGTTTGAAACGTTTACTTGCCAAGCGTGGACGAGTGAGTTATGCTGGGAATTATATTTATCCTTACCAATTTGAAGATACGGAGTATACTATTTTTGACATCATTCCAAGCAATATCAGAGAGAATTATCCATCATGTTTCACTTTCCATGCAAAATCACATTCCACTGATGATACTGTACAATATGAAGTTATTGTTGATGGTAATAACTTAACAGACCATTCTTTGATTAGTAGTGCAGTTAAAGAAGAGTTTAACAATAGCAATAATGGGAATTATCTTGTTAAATGGGAATTAAGCCAAGAAAGCCAAGCCAAAGGAATTAGTATAGATTATTATAACAATAATTCCATTACATTCAGTGTAGATAGAGATGTTATCCCAGTAGGCGACCCAATTGAGATTAAATGGACTGGCTGTTTCGTTCCATTCTTTAACGGAGCAAATGTCATCAAAATAACCGATTTAGACACAGACGACAAACTACTCCTCGGATATTCAAGCCAAGAATACACAGGAATAATATTAATTCCTGATGAGAATAATGGCGAATACATGGAAGATACCGTATGGGAGGATCATCGGTTATTAACTGAAATTGAAACGGACGGATATATTATTCGTTCAGCGGTTGATGTTCATGATAAGTTAATGTATATTGATGAATGTACTTTAACAGCATATTATCAAAAACCAGTAGCGTATATCGGTTGTGTTCCAGTAGAACGTAGTCATTATGAGCCGGCTCATGATTTTGATAATGATTTGGTTAAGGAAAGTTATAAGAATAAGACTTATATGGGTAAGAAGGGCGAGTTTGATGAGGATACTTCTTTAAAGATAAAGTTAAGACCACGTCAATGGACTACTATTGAAGGATTGGCAAGGTTAGACCGCCCAGTTCCAGTTAATCTTGTCCCCCAAGCTTTTGAAGGGGATTTACTTAATCATAGGGGTTGGGTTGAATTATATGGTATTAAAGGACTCAAAAAGACTAATCCTTTATGGTATGATGGTGAAATCAAAGTTAGTTACTTGACTCATAATATTAATTCAAGATTTGAGATTACACGTAAAGGTAAAGTTTATAATAATAGCTTACCATCGTTAGTTGCTCCTGTATTAGAGTCAGGAGAAGAGTTTGCCGAGTATACTCATATTGATGATGAAGGTGATGAGGTAACTAATGGTACTGGTTATTTCTATGTTAATACTGATGGGCAGTATATTTATGATGATGATACTGATGTTGAAGATAACTTACGTACTTTAATCAGCATTGATAATGGGCAATTTGCAACAATCAAATCCGTTGATTTACTACCGGAACAAGCTCAAATCAGTATGGAATGGAATTGTACAAAAATCACCGAAGATAGAGAGAATAACATTGAAAGAATAATACAATTATTGGATTCCACTGGTAAGACTATTCTTGAATATGAATATCATGATTTTGAGTATATTGTGGAAGATGAGTATTACACTTGTAAAGCTTCTTGTAGAGTGTTAGATGGTGAAGAGTGGACTACTGCATTTGATTTAGATTTAAACCTTGCAATAGACATCGAAGCATTACAATTAACCACTGATAACGAAGGAGAAGTTGTTCAAGAAGAAGAACCTGACGATGGTGAGATTTACAATGATTTCATGTACGGTTCAACATTACACTTTGAGATTAATCAGAATAAAGTAACAATCACTGACGAGGGTTACAATGGAAGAGAAATCCATGAGGAACTTGAAATACCAGTAGGCAATTATTATTATAATGTTTCATGGAGAAATCGCAATACTGACGGTGAAACCGAAGATGTATTGACTTTCTTTGATTTTGAAGTGCAAGAGTCTATTTTGACAAGTGATTTGACTAATAAGTATAATAATCTTGTTGTTAGTAGTTTCCCAATTATCGATAAGTCTTTATTGTTTACAAGGAAATCAGAAGAGGGAATGCTTTATTATTGGGAAGATGACACCAGACCGTTCACTTATATTCAAGAACCGTTTTATATGTATTTCTGCGGTGTAGATATTACTGCAAGTGATGGAATAAGTTTGTTTAACTTGGATAATAGTTATACTGTTTTTTATTTGCAGAACGGACTTGTTAGGGTTGGTTTTAATCGTTTGAGTGGTGCTGTTTATCTTGCGAAGTATGATATTTATACTCGACAATATTTGAATGTGGGTCAATTACAATTAACTAATTTCACTGATTTTAGCATAGGAAACTATTCCGATGATAAAATAGAAGTTATAGCAGGTACAACAACATTTGTAATGTACAGAGGACACCCATATGTCATAATAAAACATCAAGACGAGGATATAGGATTTACAACCATCTGGAACAAGGTCTGGGCAGAATCAGTGAACGATGACAGCTTTGATTTCCCAGCATTATGGAGTCTTGTAAATGACTCAAATCTACTTCCGTCATGTGTTGGAGGAAGCAATGTCAGCAAATCATGTCTTGAAATGTATAACAAAGACACAGGCAAAGCAGAACCATACGAGAACGATATAACAATCCCAACATTAACAATCGCACAAGTCAGCGAACACTGCTACTCAAATGATAATACAATATTCAGTGTAACTGGCGGAATAAGTGAAATACACGAAGAAATACCAGTCTTAACAGATTATAATGGTGTACTTGGGGATTATGAAAGTTACACCGAAGTAAATCCGGATATAGTATATAATATAAGAGAACAATTACCTAAAAAGATTATACAAACCAGTGAAAAACTTGATTTACACGCAACCGTCGAAAACTATGATGGTGGGGGAATAGGTAGTAAAACCGTATATTTCTACGAAAAAGAGGAGGAATAGATAATATGACAGTAACTTATAGATGTATTGGTAAAGGAACAACAAATAGTGCTGGTGTAGCACATATGACTCATAGTACAAGTGATAATGGTAGTACATGGACGGATATTAGTAGTAATCCGGGTTATACGGGTACTGGTAAGGGGTTGGTTCAGTTATGTGCATCTACTGATGACCCATCAGATATTAGTAGTGGTAGTATTCAGTCAGAAACATATGAAGTTCGGGATTGTGTATTCAAAGACCTTGGGGTATCACCTCACCCATCATGGAGCAATGAGAATAGTGTGTCTGTTAGTGCAGGGGCTACTGAAACAACAGTTACTACTTCATCAAGCAATGGTAGTATGAGGATTGATGGATTTGATGGGGATTATGGTATTGAATTTGATTTCAGTACCAGTAATGATATGTATATTCAATTCAGACAGGACACTACCGTACAAGGTAGGACATATTGGAGCAGTTACTTTGATGGGCAATACCATCATGCAAAAATCACTACAAATGGTTTAAATGTAAGTATTGTTGTTGATGGTAATGTATTAACTTCACAGACCCTATCTGGCACTTGGAATAGGGTATATATGCAAATTACCAGTAATGCTACTGTGAAATATAAAAACTTCGCAGTATATTCAGTTTAAGCAAGTTATGTGTAGTTTCCTGACTGAAACATACATTGTACTTATGTTATATTTTTACTATACCCCAACCCATAATCAAAAGGAGGTGAATTAAACCTTGAATTACCAAATAAAAGACCCATACCACCAACTAATCGTAAAACTAAACTCCAACATCAAATACGACCCACCAAACAATAACATATACCTAAAATGTTATGTAAATGACTCATCAACAGCACATTCACCGAGTTACATTCCATTAACAGGCATACTACCATTGACTTTCCGTATACGTCATTCTGATTTCCAAGTAGGTGATGTGATTACAAAAATACAATTAGAGTTCACTGGTTCAAGTATACCATTACACGCTTTAAACGAAGGAGTTTCAGTTCTTATTGATGGGAAAACAACACAAGTGGAATTAGTCCAAAACAACAGTTCACAACCGAGCAAAGACACAGATGATAACATAATAATGGTAGACACTGTAACAACAAACCGTTTCGGAGTTAATTTCGCAGACAGCAACGAACACACAGTACAAGCAATCTACAAAGGAAACAGTGCATTAGGCGTCGGATTAAGCAATAAACTAACATTAAAACCAGAACAACAAGCCCCAACCGTTTCCAATCTCGGAGATTACAAATTAGAAATCATAAAAATGCCATCAACAATGAAATACATGAGTGCTGTCGATTGGCAATTCAAATTAACAAGAGGTGGCGAACCAGTCGGCGGAAAAACCGTAGAGAAAGTTACACCAGCCAATATTTGGTCTGACACCGATTATGACAAAGACGGAATATACAAAGTCAAAACAGTAATCGCCTCACTTCCAAGCTGGAACGTTGGAAAATACAAGTGCGGTGCAAGGTTCTATCACCAACAAGAACCTAACAGTGATAAAACTATTGTTTGCAGTGTATTCCAAAACCTTGAAATCACAAAGAATACCCCAAGAATAACAAAAACCGTTACTCAAACCGGTACAAAAGGCAAAGTACGATTTAAACTATTATATCCAGCAATCGACGGAATTTCAGACTCCGACTTAAACATTCCAAACAAGAAACTAACAATCAAAGTCGGTGGAAAAACATATAACAGGACAACAAATGAGTACGGTAACGTTAATATGACAACCGACACCAGCAAAGCCAAGACATTCAAAGTAACCTTTGCTGGTGATAAAAACTTGAACAAACTAACCAAATCATTCACCGTCGGAGGCAGTTAAACATGGCATACATGACAACCGAATACGATTACAGTATAAAACAAGAAGTATTTAAAATAACCGGTGAAAAAGGATACGTTCATAAAACCGATACCGTATTAAAAAGAGTAACCGAGTCAGATGGTTCATTCACACCGCCAGTAATAACACATTTACATTACTGTACCGTAGCATTCACATTAAACGTACTACGAGATTATGGAACATCAAATATCGTATTCTACGACAATGACACAATAATACCATTCAAATACTGCACTACATTAGACGGATCATATACTTCCACTTCAATGTTAGAATGGACTCAACAAACAGAAGCATTATTTATTAAAATTGATTTGAGTTATGGTGTAGAACATAATATCCAAGCAAGGTATCTCGGTAATAAACAAGGATTACCATCAAGGTCATTAAGCATACCATTCTATCAAGAATTACCGAACGCTTTCGAGCCAACATTCACATTCAGTTATGACTCCACAGAATTTAACGAAGAAGTCATCATTATCGATAATGATAGTGAATGGGAAATCAATGTTAATTTCGATGGTTACGAAGGTGGGGAGGATAGGACATTAAAAGTATTCCTAAAAGGCGAAACCCAAGACACATTAATCGATACATTAACCACAGATAGCAGTGGTGATGCACAAATTGTCAATACAGATGGGACAACTTTCAGCGATGGAATCAATTATATACGTGTTGCTTTTGATGGGGATTATGATTATGTTTCATATGAAAAAACAATTGTTGTTTATCTTGGAATTAAAACAACAGTCGAGGTTCAACCTATACGACCAATATTCGGTCAAACAATTGTCTACGATGTTACATTAACTGATTACAAGGATAATCCAATCTCTAACGAAGTGATAAGTCTGTGGAGGGAGGATTAAAATGAGTATGACAAAAAAGGCAACAGGAACAACCGATGAAAACGGGAAAGTTACTTTTAGTGTTGATGATTTCCACGCACTTAACAAATATATATTCTATGACACTGATTCATCTTCGGGGAAACTTCTCGCTATTGATGTGAGAAGAGCATATCAGATAGATGGTATTTCCATACAAGCAAATATGTTATTTGACCCAGATAAACTCATAAGTGGAGTTAATCAAGAAGTAGGTTTTACTGCTACGATTAATTCTCGTGATAGGCAAATAGACAATTATAGAATCGATTTTCTTCAAGATAATGTCTTGTTAAAGAGCGGGAATACTGATGCTAATGGTGTTGCTAAATTCATATACAAATGCACTGGAAAAGGAACTACTAAATTTACTGTCAAATGTGGGAACTGGCAACAATCAATGAGCATACAAGACGTGATTCAATATTGGAATGCCAAAGGTTCTCTTAATGATGAATATAATATGTTACAAGGGAAACTACAAAAATTAGCTTCATATTACCATCTTGAACAAGTTACTGAACATGATGGAGTTACAATAGCATTAGGAGATGGTGAAACTAAAATTACTGATGACTGGATAGTCCAATTTGATGTAATTGGTGCTACAAACACATTCTACTTTTTATATGGGACATGGAAATATGAAGGAACAAATCCAAATGCCAGTTATCAAATAGTTAGTATGAGTTTAAAAGCTAATGATACAGTAATCATCTCAAAAACTATGGATAATCTCTCTTTGAATGTTAATGGTGTTGAAAAAGGTAATTTTACAGTTGAAGATAGTTTTGGCAGCGAATATCCAGCATTTGGTTTCTTAAAGTCTATGGGTAAAGGCAGTTATTTGAATTTTAATAATTTGATTTTCAAGAGGTTATGATTTATGCAAGAGGAATATCATATTTTTTTCCCAAAAGTCAGTGCGGGATTTGAAAGCAATACAGTTACATTTTCGATTAATAATATGAAATGTAATGATGTATGTATTGTTTTCTATATACTCCACTGTTATAATCTGCAAGGTAATGAAATACTTGTCAATTATCAACCGCTCCATATAGGTAACCGTTGGATTGTAGATAATGTTTATTCACCATACTACGACACATACGAAATTTCATCAACACACTTACATAACATTCACCAGATCCAAATCGAATTAGTCATAATCGGTGTAAATGACAATAACCCACTACGATTCAATCAAGTTATGTTTGCCAATAAAGAATATGATGGCGTATGGCATAAACCTGATGAAGAGATGGAAGAAGCCAATATCGGATTTAACAAAAACCGTTTCATAAACCTATACACAAATTCAACTGAAAATTACTTACAAGTCATCAGACCATATGGGGACGCAATAACAACAAAAAAACTAACTAAATCACAATTAACAGTAATCGCCCCACACTTGGAACACGAACCGGAAATAGACAACCCAACAAATCTCTTAATGGAATTTTACAATCAAAACGAGCAAGAAACAACAATCCACAACGATGGATTTAAGATGTGATATTCATGACAGCAATCCACAATCCACGAGAATATTCTGAACACAAACATGAAGTCATAAGACCAACCTACGAGTATTTAAAGGTTGAATTATTTAGCTACGACCATGAACTAACACAAATAACAACACCATCTAAAATAACCAAAGGAGAGAACTATAAACTTGTCAATCACAGACACTTAAAAGCGATAGTCTGTAAAGACACCTCACCTTTTGTAGTAACAATTCCATACAACGTTAAAACCAAAGGACAATACCGTATAGATATATTATATGAAAATAAGAATAGTAAAGACCTTGTTGGCAAATACGAAATACAATCAAGCAGTAGCAAAGTAAAATATCTAAATTCAACAAAGATAACCAGTACAGAAAAACAAATCACTAAATTAGAAAAACAAATCAAGGAAATCAAAGACAAAATTAACACTACTAAACAAACCATTAAAGATAAAAAAAGCAGTACAAAAGCAGTAAGCAGTGCTAAATTAAACCTAAAAACATTAGAAAAACAATTAAAAACATTAAAAAAGAAATTAGCCAACAATGAAAAAACATTAGAATCAACACATCGTATAAACGGTTCAGATGTTAAATTTGATGGGGAAAAAGACTGGCTAAAAAGAAAAACTATTTTTAAAAACCTCGATGTGGGAAAACAAAATCTCTCAATAGAACTACCATACAACTGCTATTTCCTTGGAACACGAATAACAAGAGTAATCACCTTAACTGGGGATATAACAGATAGTCCGGAAACTGTTTTAATGTTAAAAGATGTGGAATTTACATTATCCAATAAAGCAGACCCAGTCGAAGCCAAAGTAGAAATAGGATACAATAACCTACTCGAAAACTCATACTCTGACTCTGGGTATTATTTCAATTATGCTGACGAGATCAACATCTATGCAAAAGAAACCGCTGATGCCAATGATCTCAACATTATCAGAAGATTTGGAGGTTATGTAACAAGTTGGGATATTAATGAGGACAAATCAAATTTAACTTTAAACTGTTCTGACAGATTACAAGATGGCGAAGCTAAATATATGCTTGCTACAATGTTAATACTTGAAGGAACAAGCGATAAAACCAAAGACACCGAGAAATATTATAAACCAATAAGTTTCAATACATACGGTCAGGCATTAAAATACATCTGCGATGCTTATGAGCTTACATTAAAATCCAATATCAGTAAAAACTATCTTGTTGCTGGTGAAAAATACCATACAGGATTATCATTAAAATTCGGTAAGAAAAAAGACATTAAAAAAGTAGCTACAAGTAATGCGAAAGCAACAATGCAGAAAAACTTCGTAACCGTAAGGAATAATAGTAGTGGTAAAAAGAAACAATCAATTACATTATATAATGCAAAAGACCATGTTAAGAAATATCCTGTTTGTTTAAGAGAGATTGGAAAAGACTCATTTTTAACATTCCACATGACTTATGGATTAGGCGACCCAAAAACCGAGTCAAAATCCACAACAATCACTTCTAAAAGCAGTGGAACAGGAAGTCAGAATTTTAGCAAATGTGGAGTTAGTGCTGATAAAAAATACGTCATGGCGATTGGAACAGTCAGCAGTGCAAGAGATAGCGGACATTACGGAACATACTATAAGACCACATTCAAAAACAAATGTCCTCACTGTGGAAAAGCTACTCTACGTTGGGATAGTTGCCGAAGCGATACTAAATGTATTTATACACAAAATTGGGGCGGTTCAAAACGTTCATGGGGAGTTGCAGCGATAGAAACAGAAATCACCTGTAATAGTTGTGATAGTGATTTTTCCGCATTAGGTAACGAAAAGGACAGTCCTTGGAAAAAGCTTACAAAGGTGGGGTCTACTGTTAAATCATCTAAATCTGAACAGACAAAACTCCATAAAGGAAAAATGGAGGGGGTTGCAAAGTCCGGTGTTAAATTATCCCCAGAAACCGTATTAAAAGAAGTTGCAAACGTAGCAAAGAAATACAAATATGAGTTGGGTACAACTTCCAGTTATTCTGCTATGAAAAAAGCTGGTAAAGGAGATTGTTGGGCGTTCTCTGATTTATTATTCACTGAATTAAAAAAACGTAAAGTCAATTGTAGGATATTACAATATGGGACAAGTTATGCTTCAAATCATCGTAGTGTACAATATCAGAACAGCAAAAACGAGTGGGTTAGTTTCCCATATAAGAAGTATGGTTTGTCTACTATGCTTGTTCAGACAAGTAACTGGAAAAGTGGGTTGCCTGCCTTAAAAACTTATAAAGGTGGGGGGAACATTGCAAGTGTAACAAGTTCTAAATCAAAAACTACATCTACGACTACTGTTACTACTACCAAAGGTTACGATAGGGATAAGCCGATTCAGTGTTATATCGAGATTTGTTTTTCAACTGAAAAGTCATTAAAGGCAAAGCAATACAAGATTAATCTCGATTTCACATTAAAAGCTGGTACTAATAATGATTGGAGTGGTTTGCCTAATTATTGGGTTAATAATGCTCAAAGAAGAGTTTCTGTTGATATGAGTGGTTTCTTTGATGATAACTTCGCAAACAAAAACATATACTTACAATCAATCCGATTAGTAACTCCAAAAGCCAAGAAGTCAAGTAATAATGAAAATACTAATTGGTATACTTATGATAAATCCACACATGATAATAGTAGTTGTAAAATGGATTTATATCAAATAATCTTCGATGACAGACCAGCGATAAATCCAGAGGACTTGCAATCAACTGGAAAAACATTAAATTCAATATTAGAAGATATAGTCAAAGAAGCAGACTACACAGTACGCAGAGAATACGGAAAACACCGTAAAGACGATAAAATCTTCTTCGGACTTAACAATGCAACAAAAACAAAATTCACTGCAACCGAAGGCGATGACAACAATATCCTTGAATGGACTAACATCAGCTACAAACCAGTCAGCGATTTAAAAAACAAGACTATATGTGTATTCAAAAACAGTAGTAACGAGTATAATTATGTTGATACTGGTGATATAAAGAGTATTGTTCAGTATGGTGAGCAAACAACATTAAAAACTATTAGCGACCAAATTGGTGCGAAAGAAGCTTACTTCAATGCGAAAAACAGTGAAGATTATAATCCTATACAATCATTTAGTTATACAGTAGTCGTTCCTTATGCTCCAAATCTTAACATAGACGATTTAGTTGAAGTAATAAGCAATCGTAAAGTCCTAAATGATGTAAAACCAATCAAATCAATCAAAGTTCAATGGAATAATGATAAAAAACCATCAATCCAAACAGAGATAGGATTAGATGAATTAGAACCATATTTGAGGATTAAAAAGGAACAGGAAAAACTTCGTAAGAATGCAAAAGCAAAAACAACATATTTCGGTAGAACTGCAACAGCAATCGAAGATGAAAATATCTACATATGGGAGAATTAGTATGTATGAACGACCATGCAGGAAATGCAGAGAGTATATAGCCCATGACGAATATTGGGGTTACTGTATACGTTATAATCAACAAGCAAGGTATAATGATAACTGTACTTTGATATTGGAGATGATGCCTGATGAGTGATGAATTTCAGTTAAGAAAAGATATTGACAGAATGAATTTCTTTCTTGACAATCTCGAAGATAAAATGCGAGAAGCAGGGATAACTGATTCTAATCTATATGAATTTATCGAAAAAGTTGCATTATCAGTTACTAATATGGATAACTCTTTATCTAATGAATATTATCGAAAGTTATTAGAAGATATTGAAAATTATCGCTTACCAACAGAAGATAAATATACTCTTTTCAGAGGGGATTGTTGGAGCATTAATAATAATTTTGAATCATCAGCAAGTATTACAAGTGAAAGTTTAACTGATTTTTCAGTAGTGGGGACTTTTAGGACAAAACAGGACATGATAGGAATTTATTGGTATTCAGAAGATATAATCCAACACCCATATATCTCCTATGGCTCTCGGACAAATTATGAGGGAGTTACATTAGAATTTGATTACAGTATGAGCAATTGTAAATCATGGACGGATCATAATGTTCCAGTGTCTTTAACTATTAAATTGAATACTGGGGAAATTCATTATGTAAATATGTATGAGTTTATCAGTGGCAGCCATGTTACTATTTCTTTTGATAGTTTAAAAGAAGATAAAGGGATTGATATTAATAATATTGAGTATATTATGTTGTTATTGATTCCATCTGCTTATGAAAAGAATGATGCTGTTTATACTATTATGAGTAATGTTGATTTTAATTTTACTGCTTATAATATTGAAGTTACTAATAGTTATATTTGTGATGAGCATACTCCGCTTGCCCCACATAAATATCGGTTATGTGAGGGTTATGATGATTTTTATAATCTAAATCCTACCAGGATTTGTAAAGAGATGAGGAAACTTGGTTATTCTGAATGGGTCGATTTGTATATTGGTGCATCTCATTTTTATGAGAAAAGAGGAACTGTTGGAGATACGATTATTATTGGGGATAATAGTTTAACCCATGCACGTACGGAGAAAATGGTTCTTGACCCACAATATCCTTTAACACCTGCTTTTTCCAATTGGTTACTTTGTTATGCTACTGAATGCAAAAAGAATGGCGTTAATAATTTTATCGTGTCTGTATCAATGGAAAATCTTCAATGTCCTCCGGGGTGGAGGCAAAAACAATGCTTTGGTACAACAGACAATCCAGAGGGATACGCTTTGACTGGTTGGATTCCTTCAACATTTTTCTACTCCCCATGCAACACAGAAGTTAATGATTATATGCAGTATGTTAGTAGTGAATGTTTAGATATTGTTGTAAGCGTTGGTTTGAAACCGATTCTACAAATGGGGGAAGCGTGGTGGTGGTGGAATGAGAATTATAAACCTGATGGTGATGCAGAGCATTATCAGCCACCTTGTTTTTATGATGATGCGACAACACAAATGTATTATAGTGAATTTGGGGAGAATATGCCCGAGTATACTACATCATGGGAAGCAGAGTATGATTCCGAGTTAATGGCTTGGTTAAATCAAAAGTTATGTGATTATAGTGATGGTTTAAGGAGTGTTGTTAAAAACGAAGAGGCGTATACTGATGGGGTATATATGGCTTTGTTTTTCCCACCTTCCGTAATGGATACAGAGAGAGTTCCGCCAATGATGCAGGAAGTTAATTATCTTGTCAATGCTTATTCTCCGTCAAAAATGGATATTTTACAAATTGAAGATTATGATTGGGTTATTGAAGAAAGTCCTCACCATAGTGAAGCATATGAGATAGGCACTGAATTAGGATTTAATAAAAACCAATTACATTATTACGGAGGGTTTGTTCAATATCCGGAAGATGCAATTAAGCTATGGAAGCTAATCAAGGAGAGCATGGAAGTTGCTTTTGATAAAAACTTTGGAGAAGTATTTGTTTGGGCGGGAACGCAAATCCGTAGAGATAACAAGTTTATAGGATATGATGATTTAGAAGTCATTACACTTTTAACAGATACTAATGCAATTATACAAAGTTTACGAGAGTATATTAATAAACTTGTCAAAGGGAAAGCAGATGTTACTCATACTCATTCATATAATAGTTTAACTGATAAGCCAGTATTGTTTAATAAGATTCCAGACACTACGGTTGCGAAGGATTTAGATGATTATGTGAATGGTGGTTTTTATTATTGTAGTGATAATAGTTATGCTCCATATATAGCACATTGCCCGTTAAGTGGTGCGAATAATAAAGCGTTCTATTTAATGACAGAAGAGTTTGAGAATCATGGGTATGCGAAACAGACTTTGACTTATTATGATACAAATACTGTATATACTCGATTGTTAATTGCTGGGTCCGGTTGGACTGATTGGGCAGCGTCTGGGTCATCACAACATAATCATGATGACCGTTATTATACCAAAGCCCAAGTAGACAGTATTGTTAGTCAAAAAGAACATGATTTATTGAATAGAGTAAGTATAAAAGGAGAGACGTATAGTATTGCAAGAAACGAAGAAGTAGATTTAACTGTTTTTGTTTTAGACAATGGAGTGCCTAATGATAACAAAACAGTACAATTTTACATAAAGGAGGATTAAAAATTGACATATACTCTAATAGGACAAGGAACAACTGATTCCAATGGAATAGCTCATATGACAGAAGATGCACAAGGAAACCCAGTCAATGGGTTCTCATCTGATACCATTGGAGAATATGAAATCGTTGCGAAAGTGGGGAATGTGGAAAGCCCCAGTGTAACAATAGAAGTAACTGCACCTTTGAAATCATTAACTTTAATTAGTGATAAGAGTATTCTGTCTTATGCAGACAGTGGTTCTGCTACTTTGACTGCGACTTATATGGAAGCTGGTGTAGGTGTTAGCGGTCAGTCTGTTGTGTTTAAAAAAGGTTCTACTGTTTTGGACACAGTTACTACTGATTCCAATGGAGTTGCAACTTGTACTTATAATAGTGCAGGAAGCGGAGATGTAGTATTATCTGCGGAATGTAATTCAGTACAAGACACTTATTCTATTGAAGATTGTATAAACTATGATAGTTGTACAGTAGATGCTACCAAATGGACTATTCAAAGCGGAAGGTCTGCAAGTTTTTCCAATAATGGAATGAGCATATCAAGTTCCAGTTGGGGGGGAGTAATTTTTAAACCACAGATTTCTGTTCCATCTGAATTAACTTTTGAAATAGTAGAAGTAAGTGGGTCTGCATCTACTTATCTGCATTTGATGAACAATGATTCAAATTCTGATTCAGACCATAATTCCTATTTGAAATCCGAGTTTAAAACTAATAATAGTTTAACAATTGATGGAACTGCTTATAACATTGGTAATCGGGGAGCAGGGAAATATAAATTTAGTGTAGGAGCTAATTCTATATCTGTTTATAGAGAAGGTTCTTTGTTGGGTACTTTTTCAAAAACAGTACAAAATTACTGGTTCACATTAGGATTAAGGTATGGAATAATAATTAAAGATATTAAAGTTAAACCATTAGTATAAAAAGGAGAATTGATAATATGAAGTCTAATAATAAACTATTGCATGAAATCGCTAACAATACTGGCGAAGAAGTTGAACCAGTTCATTCAGATAATTATTATCTGAAAAAGATTGCAGAAAACACCGAAGGGGGTGGTGGCGGTGGAGATGTGATTGTTGATAGTGAATTAAGCACCACCAGTAAACACCCAGTCCAAAACAAGGTCATAACTAATGCTCTTGGGGATAAAGTGGATAAGGAAAGTGGTAAAGGACTATTTAGTGGGTCTTATACTGATTTAACCGATAAACCAACTTTACCATCTAAAACAAGTGATTTAACCAACGATGGAGATGGCACAAATGCTTTCCTAACAACTCATCAAGACATAACAGGAAAAGCAGACAAAGACTCTTTCGACACATTAGACATAACAATCACCTACACAGATGACAGTACAGAAACAAAAACATTCTATGTAGAACCCAACCATTCATTACACTTAACCATTTTACATGGTGGAGATTTGCCTTCCACCAACGGAGGTATATGGAACGAAGAAGGAACTTCCACTATTAAACCATTGACTATCGTATCAGGAGAAAACACATTTACAATAGATGATTTGCCATACGGGAACTATCGATTAAAGTATACTCAATTTTCCACCCCATTAGTTGATAAAAGTTTTACTTATGATGCAAATCATACGAATATTGTCATAGACCTTGCAGAGTAGTGGTAATATGGTTTTCACAGATGCGAAAACAGTTATGATTGGTGGTAAGGAAGTAAAATCCCTTACTCTCCAAAATGGAGGAGTAATATACGAAAAACAAGAAGAACCAACCTATGATGACATAATATTAAAAGTAGTTGGAGATTCAATAACTTCCAATTCATCAACACCTTTTACTTATACAGGCACAGTAACAATAGATTGGGGTGATGGAAATACTGAAACATACATAAGTGGAGCATTAAACCATACATACAGTACAAGTGGAACATACACAGTAAAAATAAAAGGAGAGATTACTGCTATACAATTTAATGATGGTTATGTAGGTACTGCTTTAACTAATGTAACAGAAGTGTATCTCCCTTCATCTGTTACATCTATTGGAGCATATTCTTTCCATACTTGTCCTAATTTAACAAAAATAGTTATGGAAGGAGTAACATCTATTAGTTCAAGTGCATTTATGGGGGATACTGCTTTGGAAGAGGTAACTTTCTCATCAAATTTAACTTACATTTCTTCACAAGCATTTTATGGTTGCTCAAATCTTCAAGAGATTATCTTACCTAATGGAATCACATCTGTTGAAAGAATTTGTCAAAATTGTACAGGTCTTAAAAAAGTAAGTATTCCTTCAACTGTAACAAGTGTGAATATACATGCTTTTGAGAATTGTACAGGGATTATAGATTATCAATTATATTGGCAATCTTCTCCTAT
>Ga0310786_10000581_pt1 | contig 59286 bp, 116 predicted proteins | sample AusTroGonzalo_MG_FD_203881 | JGI IMG/M metagenome (GOLD analysis project Ga0310786, IMG submission 203881) | Bovine rumen microbial communities from tropical cattle in Woodstock, Queensland, Australia - Gonzalo_03 (v2) (version 2) | ecosystem: Host-associated > Mammals > Digestive system >...
AGGACGAAAACATGACGACAAAAAACGAAATGCAAATATTTTTAATAAATGAATTTAAACGAAATAACAAAAAATCAAAATTTTTACTTGATGATTTAAAAAGTTATAAAGCATTTTTAAATCGTAAAACATTAAGCGAATTAAAAGAAACATACGAAAGGCAAAAGGCAATAAAAAACGCAAGCGAAAGCGAATTTATAAAAGAATTTTGTGCGCAAGGTTTATTTTAAAACGAAAGGATAAAACATGAAAATGATTTTTAAAAAAGACGGTGGCGAAATTATAGCATTCATGCCTTATGATTTTTGTAATTGGCAAGGCGATTTTACTTGTTATGCCCATATAGGACAACATGGCGCATGTAGTTATAGCTATTATAGAAAATGCAAAAAAGCAACAAAAGAAGAATATCAAGAACTATTAAATGAACTAAAAAATATTGGTTATGATGTGGAAATTATAAACAGAATTAATGCAAAAGAATTTCGAAAGGCATATCAAGATTTTTTGGCAAAAGATAAAATGTTGAGGGCGGCGCAAAATGACAAAATTTAAAAAAAGATTTTTAAAAATGATTTATTTAAATAAAATGCCTCATGGTACTATTGCAGAAAATGAACAGTTTTTAAAAATAATAAAAAATCAAAAAAAATTTAATAAAACAATGGCATTGTTTAAAAGTGATTATTTGCGATTATTTTTAAATGATAAAGAAAAATTAAACGATATTTATTTTATGGCACAATTTACAAGTTTAAAAATGGCGGTTTAAAATGATTAAAAAACTTTTAAATTATCAATATGATTGTATTAGACAAGCGATAAAATCTAGCAGCTTTAATAATTTATTGAGCAATAAAGAAAATAAAATCGTAAATATTAAGGGCGATATATTCAAGGGTGATAATAAAGAAATTATCGACATAATGACTCGTTATGCCTTGAATAAATCAACAATGAATCTTCTTTATGCTGATTTATTTTTAAAAGGTGAAAAAGTCTTTACGCCCTTGATATATTGCGAAGCGGAACTAAAAAGGCAGGGCGATAAAATTGAACTAATAAAGGGCGAAAATACACTTAATGCCGGTATAATTGCTTCATTATTGGAAAATGACGAAGAAAAAATCGAAAACATAATCGAGCAATTATTGGACGTTCAAACATGCGATTTTATAACAATTTTAAAAGGTTTAATAAATTTAAGCGATTATGAAATTATAAAACAAGAGGCGATTATATTGGCGAAAATGCCCGAAAGTACGGCGGGGTTATTAAACGAATTAAAAATAATATCGCAAAATTACTCTTAATATATTTTAACAAAAGGGTTGAAAAAAATATTAAAATAGATTATAATTAGAATAGATATACATGAAAGGCGGTAAAAGATGATTACAGTACAAATTGATGAAGATGAACTTTTTGAAATGCTTATGAGCAGATTAAGAACATGGACAAGCGATGATGATACACTTGAACTTTTTGAACAATATTACGACAATACGGTTTATAGCGGTTGTTATGATGGTGCAGAACTCAATATTATGGCTATTGTTGATAATGATTACATCAACAATACGTTTATTGTTGAAAGAGAAGAATACGAAAAATACAGAAATGAATATTTAAAAGATGAAATAAAAGAATTTATAGAAGAAGAAAAAGACACTTATGATGATGAAGAAGATTTTAAGGCAGATTTAAAAAATAAAATTGAAGAACTAAAAGAAGAAGCACCTGAATTTGATGACATTGAAAGAGGTGAGAACACAATTGTTTGTTTAAATGGTAATTATATTGAAGCAAAAACAGATTTTAGTTTGCTTATGAGTTAAAAAGAAAGGCGGCAACAAATGGAAAATGTAACAGTAAAAAGTGTACGAAATTTAAGTAAAAACGGTATTATTATTTATTTAACTAATGGAACAAGAGTTTTTAATAGTTATGGTGTAAATGTTGCAGAAAAAGACAACAAAGGACAAATAAAACTTGATAAACGCTATTGGGATTATTCTGCAACAACATCAAAAGACAGATGTCAATTTTTGGGTGAAAGAAAGCCTGAAACAGAAAAGAAAATTAAAAGTGGCGAATATATTTTAACAGATTTGAATTAAGAAAGGCGGTAACGAATGAACGAAGAATTAAAAAGACATATAACAAGCGAGTTAATTGCTAGCAGAAAAGTTTTTAACAGATTAAACTATGTTATTGATGAATTTAAGGGATTTATTTACGACAAAAACGGTGATTTTTCAGAATTACACAATGGCGAAGAAGTCTATGAATTTATCAAAAAACAGGATAAAAGATTAACAGAAATAGACAATAAACCAAGAGATTATAGCGAATTATACGAAAGTGAGGCAGAATAATGGATAATTTAACTTATGAGGAATATATAAAACTTAAAAACAAATATCAAGTAACAGCAAGAAGTCATAAAAAAACAATAGAAACAAAATTTATAAAAGCATTGTTGGAATTGCCAAGAATTGATTATGATTTACTTAATGACAGAATAATGGACTGTTTTTTTGAAAATGGTGATAGAGTTGCGAAAATATGCGGAAAAATATTGTTAAACAAAGCAGATTGTGATTTTTATTTTAAATATATTTTACAAAATTATTTTAATGAAAATTATATGAGAAAAGAATATGGAAACGCAGAGTAAAAAAAACGAAAGGCGAAAAGATGAAATTAGAAATAGTAAAAGATTTTGATAAAACTTTTTATTGTAATTTAAAAAATATATCTCAATATGTTTCTTTAAAGCAATTAAAAGAAGAAATTAAACAAAAATATAACAAAGTTATAAACTTGAATAACTTTGAAAAAACACAAATTGGTAGAAAAACTTATTATATCGAGGCTGTATAATGTCATTGTTAGATTTAATTGAACAAAAACAGAATACAAGAAACTTTGCTCCGTTATTGTTTAAAGTATTACCTTTAAACAATAGTCAAAAACAAGCTATCAAAGAAGTTGAAAAAAATACTTTAACAACGGTTATTGGTGCTGCCGGAACAGGTAAATCAAGTTTAATAACAGCCCTTGCGAGTCATTTTATAATGACGGGGCGCAAAGTCCTTGTTGTTAGTAAATCAGACCATGCAACAGATGTGATTTGTGATAAATTAAACAATTTAGGTGCGGGACTTGTTGCTTTGCGTGGCGGCAGACAAGATAGTCAAGTAAAAATGGCTAGTCGTCTTATGGATTTACTTGAAAATAAAGTTGATTTATCGAATAATGACAAAACAAATATTTTAAAATATTTGTTTAATCAAGATGAAAAAACGGCAAGGGGTTTATTAAAAACATATCGCAACAATTCTTTAAAAGAATTATTGAGCAATTATGAAAACCGGAAAAACCTATTAATACAGTCAAAGTCTTGTTTGACAAAGAAAAAATCACAAAGGGATAAAATTATGAAAACCATTGATTTTAAACCGATTTTAACGGCTTTTCCTTGTGTTTGTGCAACAACAATGGAAATATCAAACATATTGCCATTACAAAAAGAAATGTTTGATATTGTTATTGCCGATGAAAGTAGCGAAATGGATATTGCAAGTTTTTTACCTTGTATGTATAGGGCAAAAAAAGGATGTGTGGTCGGGGATGCGAAGCAACTCCGTTCACTTAATTGGCTTGAACAAAAGAAGAATAAATCGTTTATGACAAAATACGAAATACCCGCCGATATGGAATTGGTTTGGGATTATCGTAAAAATAGTTTATTTGATTTTGCACAATATTATAGTGAAAAATGTATTATGCTTGATACACAATACAGGATGCCCGAAAACGTATTTAAATTCAATAATGATACTTTTTATGGTGGCATGATAAAAAGTGAGAAAAAAAGCAAAATAAATGCTTTATGTAAAGTGTTTGTTGGTGGTGAAACGGACAAAGAAAAAACTTACAACGTTCAAGAATGTAATGTGATAATCAAAGATTTAAAAAAATGGCTTAATATAAACAAGAATAACGACAAAACAATAGCGATATTGTCAATGTTCAATGCGCAAGTTGATTTAATTACAAAAGCAGTAAAAGAAGAAATTGGTTATAGCGATATTGAAAGACACAATATTCATATAGGTACAGCGAATACGGCACAAGGCAACGAATGGGACACGCTTTTTATAAGTTGGGTTATGGACAATAATTGCAAGTATCAAAGTTTAACTTTTGCGAATAACCCTGAACGCTTGAATGTAATTACATCAAGAGGTAGAGAACAAGTTATAAATTATTATAGTAAACAAAATTTAGGCGATTGCTTGTTGGGTAAATATTTAAAAGAATGTGAGGTGAGAAAATGAACAATGAACAGCTATTACAAAATTATTTATTAAACTTAATTGCAATATCAACGGATATATTGAAAGAAATTGACATGTATGAAGTAGATAAAGTTGAAGAAGTCGGTCATCTCTTATCAAGTTTGGCAGAATTTAGAAAAAATAATTATATTGATATACCGTTTTAAGAAAGTGAGGCGTAAATGAAAATTGAATTAACAAAAGAACAAAGAAATATTTTAAATGAATTATGTTTTAGTGAAATGATTAAAATGTCTCAAATGCTGAATAATGAATTTATTGATAAAAAACAAGTAAAAACATATATGAATAAATTACAAGAATTATTAGACATTTTAATAATTGACAAATAATTATAAGTACATATATAATAAAAATGGAAGTGAGAAACAATGCCCTTTAAGAGTGAAAAAATAAAAATTGAATTTAGCCAACACGACAAAAGAATAAAATTAACAGACGAAGAAAGAAAAAAAGTTATAGAAGATTATTCAACCGGCTTAATCTCTCAAAGAGATTTGGCAAAAAAAATATAATGTTGATAAAAAAACAATTTATAATATTTTGCATCCAGAAAGATACCAAGAACAATTAGAAAAAAATAAAATTGAAGAACATAGCAAACAATATTATTCAAAAGAAAAACATGGAGAGTATATGAAAAAATATAGACGACATAAACAGGATTTATACTTGAAAGGCGAAATAAATGACAGTAATAGACAATGAAATAAGAAAACAGTATCTAAAAGATAATAACCTTCTTGACTCTCATATTGACATAAAAATTTTATATCAATATCGAGGAACTTTACCTGCAAGAATAAGTGTTGGCACAAAAAACAATATGCCACTATTCTTTGAAGAAACTGCAAGTAGTTTGATGAAAAGACATTACGGTTACAATGACAAAGTTACAAGGTATAAATTGATTTGTAATTGTGATGAAATTCACGATTTAAGGGATGTAATTATCACTAATGATAATTACACTATTGATTTCCTTAAAAAATTTATAAACACACTGGACAAAAATGTAAATTTAATAGACCCCAAACAATGGAAGCGAGGCAGAAAAACCATTGTAGAGGGCAGAAGAAAACATATGGTGTGGTGTAATGACGAAGAATTTGAATATGTAAAAGAATTTATAAAAAGATTAAGGGGAAGAAATGAAAATAATTAGACCAGAATATACGCCGCCAAAAAAAGAAGAAAAAACGGTTGATACTTTTGGCGAAAATGCAACACTGATTATTGACGGGCATGAAGTTACACCTTTTGAATCGGCAGTAATAGAACAAGAGTTTAGTATCGAAAACCTAATGGAAGAAGTCCTACAAATTAAGTTGCCGGAGAAAGAACCAAATGAAGTTTCATTCGAGATAACACTAACTAAAAAACAAAAAGAATTGTTTGATAAAAAAGGTGGCGAAAAGTGGTTGAAAAAAGCGTTAGTGGGGCAGAAGTATAGAAAGTGAGAAAGGATGATAATAATAAAATTATTTATTGCAATTATATTTTGTTTTATATTTGGTATTTTTACGGGTGCAATACTTATTATGTTAGGAAATGCGTTTATAAAGTTTATTAACTATATAGATAATACTTTTAATAATCAAACAATAACATTGATTGTTTTTCTTGGTTTAATAATAGGTGGTTTATATCTTATGTATGTTATATATATGTTTTTTTAAAAAATAAAGAAAGTGAGAAATAATGACATTATACATTTATGAACAAAACAAAAAGTATAAAGGAATGGGCTTTGAAATTAAAGCAGTTGCTATGATTAAAGAAACAAATTTCTCTGCTACTGTAGAAAAATTAGCATATATTTTTGAGTGGTTTTCAGTTGGATTTTTATTTTATTTAAATTCACACTACATACATTCAAGATTGTTTTCAATATTTGTTTTTATATGTGCTATAAACTTACTTTTTACAATAGGCGTAAAAAAGAAAGTTGGCACAAAGGAGGAATTTCTGCAAAAAGTTGAGGAAATATGCAAGGAGGAACAATGAACGAAATAACAAAAGAAGAAATTGAACAATTTAAAAAAGATTGTAGAGCAAGAGGGTTAAAATTACCTGATAATATTACTGATAAATGGTGCATTAAACAAATAAAAGAATTGGAAGAACAATGCCAATAGATAAATTAGAGCAATTAAAAAATCAGAGAGATGAAATTTTTACAAAAATAGGGCAATATATGCTTCAAAAACAGTATTGTGAAGATAAAATTAAAAACTTGCTAATAGCACAAGAAGATTTGTGTAATAAAATTTTTAACTTAGAAAAGGATATAAGCAATGTCAATAATTAACTTTGAATTATTTAAAAACCAAAAACAACTTGATAAAGAATATACAGCATTTATGAACCATTGTAACAAGTTCTTTGGGGCAGATGTAAGCCCTGAAGGGATATTCAAAAGACTTTACTTTGCAACAAGATACCTTGAAGGTACTGTAAATGGGTATAAAGTGTTTACCATAATGGGTTTAGCAGATGAAGAATATAACAAAGGAACAGAATTGTTCTGTGATTGGTTGGAACAGATAATTAAAGATATGGGAGGTAAACAATGACAACAGCTTGTTATGACGGTATTATTTCAAGCTTAGAAAGGGAAATATAAAAATGCAGAAAAGAATTCAAGAAATGGCAGAAAAGATGTCAACGGTAAAGTTAGCCGTGCAAAACAAAATTAAATTAAGAACACTAGAACAAGAGATAAAGAGATACTTGGTAAAAGAGATAAATACAAGTAATTCAATACAATTTACAAGTTATGATATAAGGGTTTTAGTTGCGCAAGTTCGTAAAGTACATAAACGTTTAAATGATTTAATTGAATTTACTGAATTTAAAAAGAAATTTTACAAATATGAAAAAGTTTCAAACAAAGAAATACAAACAGAGGCATTGAAAGTTGCAGAATATATGCGTACTGCAAGAGATTTGCAAGAAATTTATTCAAAACTTTGCTACGATGAAGTTATTTTGGACTTCATAGAAATGCAAAAAGAACAAAGCAAAGAAGAAAACGAAAAAGCATTGAGCGAGGCAATTTTACAAGGGTTAAGTGAGGCAATTTTATGAAAAAATTTTTAATTTGTTTAAAATGGCTTTTTATCGCTATGTTTGGGGTAGTTATTATTACTTTATTAATGTGTTTAATACCAAACCAAATTATATCAGTAATGCTTGGATTTATTTTAGGTCTAATCAACGGTTTTACTTGTATGACTTTATGCATAATGGAATTATATTAAGAGGTGAAGAATGAAATACATTATTAAGAATTGTCCGAATTATGACCCGTTTTTGCAAGAACCGACTTGCAATATATATCCTTGCGATTGCCAAACAAAAACAGATTGTTTGCTTAAACAAATTGTAGAGAGGGCGGATGATTGCCTAGCCCCCGAAATATTTGAATTATTAGACATACAGGAGATTGAAGAATGAGCGAAATGTTAGATAGTTTAATAAAGTTGAAAAAAGACTATGAAAATCTAAAACATAAATACGAAATACAAGGCAAAAAAAATAATGAACTTCATCATCTTAATCAATCTCTTGTATCCGAAAATACAATATTAAAAGAAATGGTTTGCGAAAAACTTGACATTCTACCAAACGTATTAGAAGCAAATATTAAAATGTATAGACAGGAAAAAAGAACAAGGGAATTATCAATACGTTTTGATAAATTTATAAAACAGTCAAAAGAATATCAAAAAAATATTTTAAAAAGTAAAAAATAAAGGAAATATTGGAATGAGCAAAGAAATAATCATAGATGGAATTGATGTAAGTGAATGCCATAGACTAAATACCTGGCACTATGAGCGTGGGCGATATGATTGTCCATTTTGTTTAACACATTTTGAACAATGGGGTGGTTTTGAAATGTTCTGTAATCAAAGACCCGACTGTTACTACAAACAACTCAAACGACTTGAAAAAGAAAATGAGGAATTGAAAGATAAGGTTGAAAGATTAGATAAGATAACAGGTATATTTTCTGCAAGACTTGCTAAAAAATACAAACAAGACCTTGAAGAAATAAGGGAAATAATGGAAAATATTAAAGGCACAAACACTGCTTTGTATATGAATAATACTATTATTGATAATACTGCAAGACAATCAATAGAATTACAAGCAAGATTTATTAGTAATTTATATAGAGTCTTAGAAAGCGAGGGGGAATGAAATACATAATTAAAAATTGCCCTGCTTATGATGAATTTTTACAAGAGCCAAATTGTAATATAAATTCTTGCGACTGCAAGGATGTTACTAATTGCCTTATAAAGCAGATTGTCGAGAAGTTAAAGCAAGTTGCTTATGCTTGCCACTGTGATAATTGTGACGGATGCGGATATTATGAAGGTTGTGTGGATACAGAATGCGGAACATATCAAGCATTAAGTATTTTAGATTTATTAGAAATTGAGGAAATAAAAGAATGGAATTAAAAAACTATAAAGAAAGGTACGAGCGACTATTGGCATCTCTTGCAGGCTTAACATTAGGCTGCAAATTGCTTAAATCTAATGGAAATAATGTTATTAACATAGATTTAATACTCGGCGGTATTGAAAAAGCGATAAAAGAAAGCGTAGAAAAATGAAACTAGATAAAAACGAAAAAATAAACTTAAATATTCCTAGTGTTGAAGATTTCGCTCAAGAATATTATAAAAAGGTTCGATATCGTTGGGAAGAAATAAATGTTGAAAATGCAACAACAGAAAATTTATTAAAAGCAAAAAAGATAATTGATAAAGAACTCAAAAAAAGGAAGAATAAATGAAATCAGAACAGAAATACAACGAAATTTTAAAACTTGCTAAAGAAAATGCAGACAGTAATGAATTTTGTATTCAAGAATTGGAAAAAGAAAATGAACAACTAAAAGCATTAAAAGACAAATATTATCAGATGACACTCGATGATGAAATACAAATAAATGAACTTATGCAAGAGAATAAGGAATTGAAAAAAGCCTATTCAAACTTAAATGCTAAGTATAATGATAACTGTGATTATACAAGTAGAATAGAATACGCCCTTGAAGACATAAGGGAAATGGCAAAATATGATTGTGTGCGTGAATGTAGTAATAATAATGAAAATTGTACTATTGAAAGTTGCCTAGAAAAAAGAATACAAAGAAAAATTGATGAGGTATTAGAATGACAGAAAAAATAATAATTGACGGAGTAAATGTAACAGGGTGTTGTAGGTTTGAAGTAGAACAGGGCGAACCTAATAATACCTCTCACACTTGCGATTTGGGTGGTACTTGTGATGGGTGGGAGAATTGCTACTACAAGCAACTCCAACGCTTGAAGCAAGAGAATGGCAACCTCAAAGTTGCATTGGAAAAAATAAGGGAAATATGCAAAATTACTTTTGTTGTTTGCGATGATGATTGTGGAAATGCAAATAAAATTGTAGATATTATAGACAAAATCAACAAAGTCTTAGAAAGCGAGGAAAAGTGAATAACTATCAACGAATAAAAAATATGAGTATTGATGAAATGGCAGTTCTTTTGCAACATATAATGCCTTGTGAGATTTGCAAAAACGAAGATTGTTCCCAAAGTTGTAACGACGGTATTAAACAATGGTTAGAAAGTGAGGTGCAACAATGAATATTAAAGAGTTGAAAGGGAAAATATGATGACCAATAAAAAGTTTTTTAACAATATTCAATATTTATCAGAAAAAATAAAAGGAATGGATAAAGAAAGTGCTTTTAATTTAATTTCTGAAGAATCTAAAAATTATTCCTCTGATGAATTAAGACAATATCTGAATAATATTTTTTATATTAAAACTAAAAAAGATATAAGTAACTTATCTTTTGAAGAAGTGAAAAAAGAATTTTTTGATTATTTTAATAAAAGACAAGAAGAAAGACAAGAATTGTTGAAAAAATTTTATGAGGGATTAGATAATAGAAAGCGAGGGTGAATGACCGAACAATTACACTTGATTAACGATATTCCTTTGCCTAAGCCAAAAATAAGCATCAAGGGCAAATATCAAAAATGGAAATACGAAAATAATTATAGAAAATCTTTTAATGAGATTAGGTGCGAAAATTGTAAATATCTTGTTGTTACAAGTAATGTATATAGAACGTATTATAAATGTATTATTATGGGAACGTCAAGTAGCCAAGCAACAGATGTAAGATTGAGTTATGTTTGTGATAAATTCACACCAAAACAAGCGAATTGTCAATTATGCAAACATTTAGATTGTGATACAAACGGACACTTTATTTGTGGTTTAGACAGTGATGTTTTAGACCACGAGGGGATTTATTGCCCTAAATTTGAAGAATATATTGAAGAAAGCGAGGGGGAATAATGAATACAGCAATATACACTTCGGCAATTATGCCTGCAATATTAAGTGCTACGCACCATTCAGGTGGTTGTGGTGGTGGACTTGGTTTATTTGGAATTTGTTTTTATACTTTTTTAATTTTTGGTCTTGTTTTATTTATCTCATATATGGTTTGGGATATGCGAGAATTTGGTGCGCTTACTATTTATTTTGGATTATTTTTCGACATACTTTTAATTATGATTTGGGTCGGCATAATTTTTGGGTTGAGGTGAGATATGACTAACCAAAATGTTGATGTCAACAAGAAGGTCGATTATGTTATAAATATTGGCTTTACACCTGAACAAGCCGAAAGAGTCAATAAAGAAATAGAAAAAGCAAAGTTAAAAGCAGACATAGACTATTTTAAAGAAACCGAAAAAACAAGAGAATTAAACAGTTTTGAAAAAGGAATAAAAGAAGAAACTGAAAGGTTACTTAACCAAATAAACTCATAACTTCGCTATCTATTCTTTTTTCGTCATACTCTAATGTAGGGTCATTGTTTTGGACACGCCTTAAAAGTTGGATATGTGCGATAACCCTTTCTTTTATGGACAATAATTGTGTTCCTTCAATTTCTGCGTACATTTCGCCATCATCTTCAATAAAATAGTTTAAACATAATAATTTTTTTTCAAATGTCAACAAAAAAAGCCTGTTATAAATTACGCACAGGCTTTTTAGACGATAAATGTGGGGTATAGTATTGTATGTTTGTATTATTTTATTTATACTATCGTTTTTTTTATAACTAGGAACTTCATTTCGGTGTCGTCCCGTTTTGGACTTTGAGATAACATCTGCGAATAAACTCATCTGTTCCATAATTATTCCTCACTTCTATTTTAATTATATTTTTTTTTATTTTAAAAGTCAATACCACTTGACAAATATATATGTGTATAATAAGATTTATTTGAGGAACAAATGGCAAAAGATTATTTTCAAGAATTATTAGATATGGCAAATTATTATTCAACGCCTTGCGAGCCTGAAGTTATTGACGTATGGTATGAATATGAGGGTGAAGATAATGATGGCAATGTCGAAACATCAACACGCAATATTTATAATTGCGAAAATTGTATTGAAACAAATTGCGAATATTGGGAAAAATATAATTAAGGAGAAGCAATGTTTAAAAAAATTTTTACTGAATTGATTAAAAAGACTTATATTTATATTGAATTGCAAGAGAATTTTTATGCCGCAGGGCATGAAATTGCAGTTAAAAAAAATCAGATAGAAAAAATGAACTCTTGCAATCAAAATCTTTTTAATGTAATTAAAAAAATTAAAAAAATGGCTAAAGGAAACGAAGGCAAAGAAATAAGAAAAATATGTAATGATGTTATAAAAGGAGAAAATAAATGATTACAGTAAATAAAACAGATTTTTTAAATGCAATTAAATCAACAAGACCTTGTGTTGCAAAAATGAATATAAATCCTATAATAAATTGTATTCATTTACAAACACTTAATGGTGCATTGTTTTTAACTGCAACAGATACGACCATTTCAGCAAAATCTTTTTGCGAGGCGAGTATAGATGAAGATATAGATATTTGTATCAATGCAGAAAAACTTGAAAGTATAGTCGGAAAACTTGATGATTTTATTTCAATAGATGTTCAAGATACGATTGTTGAAATAAAAAGTGGTGAAACTGTTTTTAAATTATTAAAAATAGTATCTAAAGATTATCCTGAAGTTAAATTTGAAACAGAAGATGCTACGCATATTAACGTAAACCCAAAAGATTTTGTTAAGGGTATAGAAAAAGCACTTATTGCAACATCAAACGAAGAAAATTATATATTGAATAGCGTTTGTTTGACATTAACAAAAGACGGCTACGAATTAGCCTCAACAGATGGAAATAGGTTATGTCAAATAAAATGTATAGAAAATAACGAAAGCGAGGGGCAATACATTATCCCGCAAAAAATTCTGAATATTTTATTGAAAAATGTAGAAAGCGAACTTGATATTTATTTACAAAAGAATAATATAATCTTTAAAACATCAAAATGTATTTTAAAACAAGGCTTATTCCCTGGAATTTATCCAAAATATCAACAATTAATCCCAACAGACTTACCAATGCAGGTAGTGGTTGATAAAAACTTACTTCTTCAATCTTTGGAAAAAGTAGCGATTATGTGTGATGATAGAACAAATATTACTACTTTTGATTTTCAACCTAATTCTTTATATATTAATGCTTCTTGCGATAACGGAAGCGCAAAAGACTGTATAACAACAAATGGCGAAGCGAATATTAAAATAGCATTTAACTATAAATATATTCTTGCCGGCATTAAAGTCATGGAAGCAAGCGAAATAGTTTTTGAAATGAATACAAACATGTCTGCTTGTTTGATAAAAGGCGATTTTACTTATTTGGTTATGCCGGTTAGACCACAAGAAAACATTGACAAAAATTAAAAAATATGCTATTCTAAAGATATAACAAACGGCAAACAATAAAAGATATATTTAAAAATGACTTATTTATAAGTCCCCTCTTGCTACGAATTGCCGTTTGTTCGCAAGGGGGTAGAAAGTGAGATAAACATGAATATTGTTCAACCTTTTCCAAAAGAAAAAATATGTGATATTGCTAACTGGCTTAAAGATTATAGCCAAAAATATTATGTGATTTTTTTAATTGGAATATCGGTGGGCATAAGAATAAGCGATATTCTCAAACTAAAAATTCAAGATGTTCAAAATACAGATAGAATTGTTATTAAAGAGCAAAAAACAGGAAAAACAAAAGTATTCCCTTTAAAACTGCAAATAGCACAAGTACTTAAAGAATATATTGAAAAATATTGTGATGAACGCCAAGAATATATTTTTATTGGCAAAAAAGGTGCAAAATTAGACCGCAGTGCTGTATACAGGATATTAAACAGATGTATAAGAGAACTAGGTATAAAAAATAAAACCGGTTGTCACAGCCTTCGTAAATATTGTGGTAGAGCAATTTATGAACAAACCAAAGACTTGGCTATGGTCATGGAAATTTTTAATCATAGTTCACAAAAAATTAGTGCCAGATATATTGGTCTAACGGAAGAAAGAATAAAAGACACTTATCTTAACCTTGATTTAGGAGTGGAAATATAGCCAAATGGGGGATGGCAAATGGGATTTTTAAAGACATAATATTAATAAGAAAGTGAGGCAAAAATGAGTAATTTAAAAACATTAGAGAAAGATTTAAGAAAAAAACAATGGGGTGAGATTGCAGAAGATTTGATTAAGTATCAAAATTTTAAAACAAATATTGCAATCAAACATATGCGATGCAACGTATCTGATACTACAAAAAAGAACTACATTACGTCTGCCAGATACTATTTAAGAACTGGTAAAAGATATTCAACAAATAATGTAGGCACAGCCCTTTTTAATGCACTCGATGAAGCATTAAAAAAGCACGTACAGCCATTAACACCAAAACAAAGCGAACAATTAAAAATGCTTCCGTTAAGAAAACCTAATTATACAAAAAAAGATGCAAAAGTTCCAATAGCGCAAATGATTCCCCAAAAAATAATATCAAATTTTGAATATGGTGTGAGATATAATGATATTATCTATTTAATGGGAAACGAAGAAGAAGCTAACATTTTTATAAAAGGCATAATGGCAACTGGAAATAGTGCAAAAATAGTTTCTGTAGAAATTGGGGAGGTTTAAAAATGAACTGGCTTAAATATTTACCCTTTCAAACACAAGATAATAATTTTAGCCGAAAAAATGAAGTTGAAAACAGATGGCTTACGCTTGAATTAATCAAGCGTAGCCACCAGTTATTAGACCAAAACGAGTTTATGACGAAAACTTTAATAAAATATCATATTATTAATTTTGAATATGAACATAATAAAAAACTTATTCCAGAACTTGAAGCGAGAAAATATGCAGATGAAACATTTAGGCGTTATAAAGAACTGGGTTTTATAGACGAATGGAACAATGTTAGAGAGGATTTAGTCGAGTATTTACAATGAAACAATGGACAGAGGACACAATAGCGTGTTATAAAATTGGTTGTACGTGTTCTAAATGTAAAATTGTGCCAGATGATATAAAAAAAGATTGTAGACTTAAAAAAACGGTTATCGAGTTTGTTACACAATTAGGCGCACCCATAGAAAACATTATTACAAAAAAACAAAAAGAAACCTATTTAACAATAACACCACAAGAATTAGAAGTATTAAAATTGTTGCCACTAGAAAACAAGGAGATTTCAGAAGTTTTATGTTTTTCTAAAGACGAACTTGAAATGATTTTGTTCGGTCTTTTTGGAAAATTTAAAGTTAGAACAAAAGCAGCACTTTTAGCGAAAGCCATTTTTCATGAGATAATAGGATTAAGCGAGGCATTAAAATGTTTGAAATAGAATTGCTAAAATCACAAAATGAAGGATTAAAAAAACAAAATAGGGATTTACAGGAAGAAATCAGTAAATTAAAAGAAAAAATTGAAAAAATAATAAAAAAGAAAGGCGATAAAAATGTTTGAAGATGAATATGATTATGATGCTTATTATGAATTTATAAATGATGAGGTTATTTGGGGACAAGATGATTGGTCGTGGGACTTATAATGAAATTTGTTTTTTTTGACAAGGAAGAAATGGAAACGGATATTATCATTGAAGTATTGCGACAAGAAAAAATAAATTATAAAACAAGAGAAAAAGTTGTTCAATATATATGTTTCGATGAAGATTTACCACCAATAGTCGAAAAGGTTTATGATATAACGATAAATACAGATTTATCCCATTTTGATTTCATAAAAAAAATAACAGATAAGCGAATATCACAAAGAAAAAAATTAGAAAGATGTTTCAAAAAGCGAAGCGCAAAAAAATAAGGATTAAGTAAAACTTAATCCTTTGAACTGTGTAGAGTGTGACCACAATGTTGTTAGTTTTTCTTTTTATTCATTGAAACAATTTTTTCATTATTATTTTGTTTTTCTATTTTTATAACTCTTAAAGTTAATTCATTTATTTGTTCTTTAATCTCTTTAACCATTTTTTCTAAACTATGTAATTCATCTTCATATTGTTTTGGTAGACATTGAATCACATTGTCATGCATTTCGTGCATATCTGAAGTAACTTTTAAAGTAACATCTTTTGCGTTATCACTTGATTTAATAAATATTTCTGTGTCTTTCTTATTATTATTTTTTTGTTTTATTGTATTGCCAATAATAAAAGCAATAATTGTTATTGTAACAAACAACATTGGATAAAAAAGTCTTAAATCAATCACTGTTTCCATTATTTTTATCATCTCCATATTTAAAACCACCTTGTATAGTTGGTTTATTCGGTGAATGTGGGTTAAAGTCAAATCTAAACTTTAATTTATTCCCTCTGCTATCGCTAAATTCTTTTTCAATTACATTTTGAATTTCGTCAGGCTTAAGTATTTTTTTTATTTTCCTAATTACTTTTCTCGAAAAATTTTTAGCCATAATTTCATTATAACAATATTTGCTTTTTTTGCAATAAAATGTTATAATAATATTATTATTTTTTTTCATGTTTATCTATACAGCAAGACACCGCCTTTCAAAATGTCTTGCATTTTTATATAAAAAAAGAGCATATAATATGCTCTTGTGGGAATGGAAGTTAATTTATTTTTTTATCAATTTCTTCTTGTTCTTCTTTAATGTGCGCTTCTACCCACTTATACGCTCTTTCGGAAGGGTCGCCCCAAGGATAATCTTCATCTGTTAAATCAGCAATTGCCGCTCTAATAATTTTGCTTGCATCTGTCATAAATGAACCATAATCACCTTTCTTGATATTGCTTTGCAAAGCCAAATCATGGTCATAAAAATCTTGGTCATCAATATTGATATAATCTCTTGCAATTTTTTTTACTTCTTCAATCGTCCAAAAACTTATTTTTTCTTTTTTGTTGTCCGTTATATAAGATAAACCTTTTTCGTACATTTCGGGCGAAGTTATATGACAACCCCACTTTTCAACATACATTGTTTTTGCATAATTTTCGGGCATTTTGTCACGCCATTCTTTAACAAGTTTTTTAGCAAAATCTGGGTTTTCTTTTAGCATTTCTGCATATATTTTATCTGCTTCCATTAAATCATAGTACATTTTTAATCCTTTCTAATCTTTCGATTATTTCTTTATTTTGTTGAATAATAATGATATTCTGTTCAAGTGCTTTATTCAAATAGTTTTCGTCTTGATTTTGTAATTCTTGCAATAATTTATTGTTACTTGCCTCATTCATTAATAAAACGAACGAAGCAATCTGTAATAAATTTGCTAAAGTGTTCAAATTTTCAGAATTATTTTTTGCAAACATAACAACCTATGGAGTTGTAATTAAAATCACATAAGGTGCCGGTGTTTCTGCTTCGCTGTCCGCTATATAATAACCAAATGCTCTTTTAGGCACTCTATCTGATTTGATTTGTTGCCCAAATTTATTTTTAATAGGAATATTTGATACACCATTAATTTCAATAAAAACCGGCGTTGGAGCAAAAGTTATATTATCCCTAACTGTTACGGGACAACGGAAAATAAATATATCACCATCTCCAACGTTTGTTGAATTTGTTACTGTCAAAGTTAATGAAGTTCCTGCTACATAAGTTGCAGTTTCTACTATATGCAAATAAGGACTTAAAGCCATTTTATTACCTCTTTCTTTAAACTAATTAATACTATTTAAAAAATAGGTAAGGACAAAAGCCCTTACCTATCCACCTTGCTAAAATTAAGCAAAAGGTGTAAATGGTGCTATACCAGGCGCAAAAGGTGGCACTCCCGCTGTATAAACAGTCGATTGAGGGTATTTCACCACACCTGCCAAACTTGCTTGTAATTGCAAAGCCGAAACTTGCTGTTGAAGCGATTCTATTTTTGATTGTGCTAACGCATCAAGAATTTTAGATGTGTTCATTGCGTTGTTGTAATTAACACCGTCTATTGCTCTTTGAGTTTCGCAACAACATTGTTGGATTCTATCGTTAATTGATGTTTCCATATTAGCGACTTGCCCAATTTGTTGGCTTAAAGCCATTTGAATATCTTTGGCTACGTTAATATTGTCATATTTTGCTTGATTAACTGCTGCAACAGTTTGTGCTGTGCCAGCGTTAATAGCCGCCAAAGCCTCTCTTTGGTTTGCTACGGTATTTTGGTTATCAAAACCTCTTTGTACTTCACTAGAAGTTGCATAACCACCGTTAGCACCAAACATACCACCATTGTTGAATAAGAAAAATCCAAAAAATAGCAAAATCCAAATCCAAGAATTTGTGCCACCCAAACCACCATTCAACAATGCGGCTGTACCTAATGAATCCATGTCTGCCATGAGTTTTCTCCTTTTATTTGTGTACTAACTCTCGCATTTTTAGCGGTTAAATGTCCTCACGTTAAGTGGAAATTTTATTTTATCAATCCGAATTGATGAGCCATATTAACTAAATTTTTTATATTAATTCCTTGTTCGCCAAGCATATTTGAATAATATTGAATAATCTCTTGTTCGCTTTTGCCCTCAAATTGTTTTTTAAATTCTTGATATTTGGGGTTATTGCCAAACATTATATCCATTTGCGCTCTAGGATTATTAGAATTAGATAAAACTTGTAGCATTTGCATTATTTGTGGGTTTTTAAATAACATATTTAACATTATTTTCTACCTCTTTTATCAGTATCGTCAATAATTTCTGGAGTTAAAAGTTTTTTTATATCATTTATTTTGTTATCCAAAGACTTTATACTATCTAATATAGGATTTTGTTGCGGTTCTATATTTTCGACAACCAACTTATAAGTTTTTACCGGCGCAGCACCTGTGTTATCATATTGTTTTATATAAATTTCCTCATCGGCTTTATTATAGAAAAATAACGGTTTCCCTGTAACATCTGGTTTTGTTGCTATTGCTTCGGCAATATTTGATACGAAAATTGTTGAAAAAGATTGAGGTGTTGAAAATTGATTTTGTATTCCATTTATTTGCGGATTATAATAAGGATTTCCAAAACCGTTATTATAGTTCATCATATTCTTCTTCCCTCCCCTTAAGCGTTTCTTTATAGTCTTTTAACAAACAAATCAAATCTTCTAAAAAATTCAAATAAATTTCTTTGCTGTCTAAATTTTCAATTTTCAAAAATTCCATAAGAAAAATCCCTTACGATTAAATTTGACACTTTTAATCATAAGGGAGAAAGTGAGTTTCTAAACAATTAAAAAACAACTATTTTACAATAAAGACTTTTGGGTCTGATAAAAATTTTTCTATTAAAGAAAAATTTGCACCTATTATCGCTAATGCTCTTTTGTTTATTCCTTGTTGCGTATATCCTAAACGTACTCCAATTGCCTCATCTGTTAATTTTCTTATAAAAGAATAATAAAAAATCCAATATTCTGTTTCTTTTCTTTCTTGATTGTTGTCGATAAGTTCGTTTTTATCTTCTTTAAAATACATAAGTGGCAACAATTCTTTTTCTACAAAATAGGGTTGACACTTTTTTAATTTATTTCTTATTATTTTCGCTTCCATTAAACATACCTGAATATTGAATAAGTAGTTCCAGTTTTGTTCTTATTTCAATAAGCATAGATTCTAAATTAGATGTGACTTTATTTGTTTCTAATTGTATATTTTCTAAATCATCTTCTACTTTTTCGACGTCTTTTTTCAAATTTTCGACATCTCTTTTAAGTGTTTCTATATCGGAGTTAATTATGCTTTTGTATTCTCCCAATTTGATAAAAAAAACAACGGTAGAAACTATAAAAGTAATTATCACTGTAATTTGTACGGCTTGTTCCATAATCTTATTTTATCATAACAAAAACCCCCTTCGTTGGGGGCAATAAAGGAAAATATTATAGAAATAAACAAACCCATTATTTCCAACCTTTTTGTAATTTTTGATAATTGTCTACAAACCAGCTTATTAAATTCGCTTTCCATTTCGGCATATCACTTGCAATACAAAGTTCTTTAAAAACAAGAGTTGATAACTCTCTGTTGTACCCAATCAAATATTTACACTCTGTTAATTTGTCATGGACACACGAAGCAAGCAAGCCCGATACATTTTCTTTTGATAAACCAATTAAAGTCCATGCAAATCTAGGTATTGTCATTGCGTCCCATGTGTAACCTTTTGGGATAAAAATAACATAAACCTCATCTCTATAATGAATATAATAAGTCACATTGACTTTATTTAAAAACGGTTTCTTTTTTATTTCTTCGACTTCGGCATTAGAAGTTATAGGTAAAATTGTTCTTGCACAGACACGGGGTTTTGTGTCTGAAAATATTTTTATGTCTTTTTTATCGCAATAAGTTATCATTTTAAACTCCTACTATCAGCTAGAGGGGGCAATAATAAGAAAATATTACGTGTTAGAAAGGAGAATTGCCCCATAGCCTTATATCTTAAATCCTATTTTTCTCAAAGTTTTTATTAAATTTTTAATATACTCATCACCGTCAAAATTTGGTAATTTTAAGCCCTCAAATTGCTTTAAATAAGACTTTACTATATCAGATGAAGTAAAACTATCTAAATCAAAATTAGACCGTCTAAAATTGTTTCCTGCGTTGGCTAATGCATAGTTAGAAAGATTACTTTTGCCCCCTTTTGATTTTGGGATAATATGTTCAATTGTTTCTTCGCCTTTTATTAAAACATCACCGTAAATATCTTTTTTAACTGTCGGCATATTACCTTTGCGCCATTCTGTTTTAAGTACTGACTTATATCCAAAAGTTATAGGGTTTATTCTTAAAACTTCCATTCTATGCCTATCCACCAACCCTTATTTTTTAATTTTATCTTCAAACTTTTTAATAAGTTTATCAATAAGTTCTTTGATTGCTTTTTCGATTGCTTGCTTGATTTTTTCAATTACTTCTTCCTTATGGTCTGCAATATATTCTTTTACTTTGTTTTTAATGTCAATCGCTTTAATTTCTTTGATTTTTTCTTTGATGTAATTGTCAATAATTTTGTTTGTTAACCATTTAAACATTTTCTCTGCCTCCTTTTATTTTTTCAAATTTATAACCTCTATACCCAAAGCCATTATTAAGGGCAATCATAACTTCTGTTCTATTTATTAGTTTTAATTTTAGACATAGACTTCTAAGACTATTATATTGTCCTATAAGTTCCCCACTTTTTTCATTATATACGTTTACTAAATACCAAAACTTAAATAAATTATTTTCTTGTGCGTGCCTAGTATTTTCTGCACTTGTTAGCCATTCCAAATTATTGACACAATTGTTATCTTTATTTCCGTCTTTATGATTTACGGTAGCACAATTTTTCGGATTTTCTATATATGTAAGTGCGACTAATCTATGTACCGTAATTGATTTCCTTTTATTATTTACACATAAATTAACACTTCTATAACCATATCTATCTGTTTTTTGTTTTAAAATATTTCCGTTTCTCCTTACATTACCCAAGTTTGAAATCTCATAAATTTCATAACCTTTAATATTAACATTTTTCCATTGTTCGACCATTTTTACCTCCTTTTTATATAATATAACATAAATGTGGTAAAAATACAGTTGTTTTATATTTTATAACTTTAACTCATAGTGCGGATAGTCCCACCCCCACTCTCCTCCCCAAGTAATTTTTATACCCATTTTATTTGCAGTTGCTTTAATATGTTCCGCAAGTTGCTTAAAGCGTTTTGTGTCTTTCCAATTAATAGGATAAGGTGCAATATCCACCGCTTCACACAATCCACTCTTATTTGAACTTGGAATATGTCGACTTTTCATCGTCTTTGAAACACCTTTAGCGACATTTATTTTTTGTTGTTCTACTGTCCTAACTGTTTCAATAATTGTAAAATCAATAGGACTTGTTGCAATAGCCTCTATCATAAGTTCACGTATTCTTGGATGAACTTTTTGATTATTTATTTTTTCTAATGATTTTTTTGAAAACTTAAACATTAGCTTGCAATATTAACTCTTGTATCACCTGCGGTGTTACCTATGTAAAGGGTATTACCTAAGTGTTTATATTGTATCCATATAGGTCTATCAATTAAGTTACCGTCCCCTATTTCACCTTCTCTAATATAAGCAAAGCCTAGTATTTGAATTGTATATACTGTATCATTAGTAAACGTCAAAGATGATAAAGTTTCAAGTGACTTATATTCTTTTGTATTTACTGTTCCTGTCCAAAGATTTGCCATTTTGTCTTACTCCTTTACTTGTATGTAATAATAAACATCTAATGATGTTGTGTTTGAAGTTGTTATTTGAGAACCATATTTTGGTATTCTAACGGTCTCATTTTCAGCGTCATAAACAAACTTCCCACAAACGCCATATCTGCTAACAATCGCTTGCCAATTTGCCTCAGGTGTTCCACCACTTTGTGTAGCAGTAAGGTCAATTTTACCTATACCCATAGCATAAAGGTTGTCAGGTTGATATGAGTTATGAACCGCTAGTTTATAGTATTTATAATAATCAGTGTTTGTACTTAAGTTTATATCCCAAACTTGATTTGTTCCCAACATATTATTTGTAAATGTTGTTAATTCTGTCCAAGTTGAATTATCGTTGCTTGCGTAAGCCTTACCACTTTCAATCGCTCTTGAATACGGGCTTTCGTTCCTGTTTGTTATCTGTATATTAGTTATACATAGTGGTGTTGGGTTATACATTATATAATCAGCATCATCATCATAAACCGCCCAAGTACGACCCAAATCTTGATTAGCGTCTATGGCAAAAGGATAATATGTTGCGTAACCGTCACCGTAAGCAGGTATTGACGTTACTGCAAAACTATCACCGCCAATTGTACCGCTTGAACTTAATATAGGTTGTATAAATGGTAGACTTACATTGAAATAATCAGCATCAGGGTTATCTTCATATAAGTCTTTTATGTAGTTATAAAAAACAGGATAATCCGTTTTAGTCAATAACGAGCCATTCACTAAATGCAATTTCTCATCATCTAACGGAGTAACCGATGTTATTATTTTTCCTATTTTGTTTGAATAAGTAACCGTCATTTATTTACTCCTTAATTCTCATATAGTAATAACTATTTTTTATCAGATTAGTATTATCTGTTAATATTTGACTACCATATTTTGGTATTCTAACTGTTTCGTTTACGTTATCGTACACGAATTTTCCACAAACACCATTTCTTGTAACTTCATTTTGCCATATTAACTCGGGGTCATTTACTTGCGTTGTCCCCTGCCACCATATTTGGTCATCAACTTTTATGTAGCACTCATTCATATCAACAGAACCATAGAACGGATAACTGTAGCATCCATAACCAATAGTGAATACTGCGTTTGACCTTGTTTTAGCCGAAGATGATACAGTTATAATGTTTGTGAATGTTTCTCCATCAGTGGATTGTGATATGGTATATTGACTGCCGTCAAACTTTACACGTAACCAATATGTAGTATTAGCCAAGAAAGAGCCTGCCTTGTTTGAGTTACCGTCTGCAATATCCCAGCTATAGCTATAATTGTTTGATGTTGCATACCAACCCATTTTATTTCCAAACAAAAGAAGTGTTTGTCCTTGGTAGTTGTCGGGCGTTGTTTGCAAACGTTGAGTAGAGGATACATCATTTCCTGTAGTGAACTTCCATTGTTGTTCCCAGTTTGTACTATCTACAGGGTCAAAAATTTGAGGTAATTTTGCATAATCTGATGAACTGAACCCGCTTAAAATTCCGTCATTATCTGTTAGTGTGCCCTCTTTTATATAATTTGCTTCCGTGTATGGTTGCGGAAAATAGTTAGCCGTTGGGTCATCCTCATAAAGTTGCGCAATATAATTGACAAAATCGGGATAATCTGTTTTTGTTAATAATGAACCGTCTAATAAATGATAGTTTTCATCTAAAATTGGAATCGAACTAATTTCAATTTCCCCCATATTACCAGTTTCAACTGGTACTGGTGGAGTAGGTGAATCACCGCCACTTACAAAATTTAACGTATTAACATTAAAATTAAACGGTGCAAGTTCCCAATTTTCTTTATTTATTAGTAAATTTTCAAGAATTTTAATTGCCATTTGCTAAAGCCCCATAAAAATCGAGTAATAGTTGTTGCTTGCATTCTTCGATAAATTGAGTTGTAACCAATACGCCCACATTTTGCGTTCCGTCAAGATTATAAGTTATAATCGGAACATCAACTTGAAGTAAAGGCAGAATATCAGTTAAAAAGTCTTTGATTGAGCCGTCTTTCATATGAACCTTACGACTAACCCAACCAAGAGAAGTGTTAAAGAAATCTTTTAAAAATTGCTCTTGTTGTTTTTGTGCCACTTCCTCGGGTGTTAAATATTCGCCATTATATAACTGATAATTTATGTCTGTTTCTTCAATTGAAGTATAAACCATAAATTTAAGTGCTTGCTCAAGTTCTTCTCTTGTATCTTTGGCTAAAACTATTAAATCATTATTCTTTGCTATAAACATTACGCCTCACTTTCTGAACCTTTTGCATATACAAATTTAAACCAACCGTCAGCAGGGATTGACAAATTCCCATTATGCCAAGATAATTGTATAACATCATTCTTTGCACAAGGAACACTTAGCTCGGCATAATAGTCTGATGTCGGACTACCTGTTGTAAAAATAACGGAACTTGTAGTGTTATATAGTGTTGTTGAGCCTGCACTTCCGTTATATCCTACAAGCGTAAACCAACCATTTGCAGGAGCGGTATATGTCGCACCATTTGCACCAAGCGTCACATCCTCGCTTGTACTTGAAGGCATTGACCACCCTGCAACCTTTGATGTTCCTGTAGCATTCACATTTGACAAATCAATATCTGCCTTACCGTTCAAGTCGGTTGCTATTTCGTCTATATCAACTTCAATGTCTGTTTTTGTTGTTGTTGCAATAACTATGTAATATAACACTTTAATTGATTGCGGTTGAACCGTATTAGAGTTGCCATAAATTGTATTAGATAATGAGGCATCAATTTTTGTTTTTGTAATGGTATTTCCCCACGCATTTAATGCATAAGCACCTGTATCGCCCGATACAAATGCTCCAGTAGCACCAGTACCATTAGTATCGTGTTGACCGATTATATTCGGCAATCCTGCTTCTGTCACATCACCAAGTTCCGCTAGTGTATTTGTACCTTCAATAAATCCTGTTATTTTCGGTATTCTTAAAGTTTTATTAATGCTATCATAAACAAATTTTCCACAAACACCGTAAGATGTAACTGATGCTTGCCAATTAGCCTCTGTATCGAATATTGCTAAATAATTTCCGCTATCGTATAAATCACCATAATAATCAATAACGTCTTTATAAGAGCCATATTGTAAGAGCGAACCGTCTAATAAGTGAAGTCCTGCATCTATTTGAGGTGTTGTGCTTTTTATAATTTGACCGATTTTGAATGATGAACCGCCAAGTTGTACTTCTTCCCATTTTGTTGTATCTGTAAGTAAATTACCTATGTTTTCGCTTACCAATGATTTAAAAAGTTTTACTTCTCCATCAACGATACTCATAACAACATCATTCAATTCATAAGTTTCGCTAATCAAATATTCTTTTATCGCTATTTTTGCTTTTCCTGTTGTAGTTAAATTACTTAAATCTGTGTTTGCGCCTAAATCCTGATAAACAATTTTATTGTTCCCATCAACCGTTATTGTTTTACCTATTGGCATATCAACGATAAAATCAACAATTTTTTCGCAATAATCTAATTCTTTGCCGGTTGCATCTAATTGATAATTTACGTTATCACCCCCATAAACAGCAGGGACGCCATCTTCATATCCAGATGATTGTAAACTTACACTAAAATTATTTTTAACACCGCCAAATGAACGTGGCATTAAGTTACTTGGTTTAGTCGGTTTATCCATTAATGTTTTCTCCTATATTATTATTATATAGCACTTGAAGGTTGAATATCTAAATTACGCACTCCAACACCATTACCTAAGAGTCTTGTTATGCTATCTCTCAAAGTTCCAACACTAGGATAAATGATATTATCACCATAAAGAGTAATATCAAGTAACATTGGATTTACTTTAGATATAATAACTTTATCGGCGTTAAAAACTCCTTGCATGATTTTTATATTTTCATTACGAGTCGCCTTACTTGTGTTATATGCAATTTTGGCTTTTATTCTTTTTTTGAAATACATATCTTGCAAGTTACCTCTTTCAGTAGAAGATATGCCTTCAAAATAAAATAATTTTGATACGTTCAAGTGTGGCATATTTAAACAAAAATATTGAGAAACATCAAATGTCTTTCTTGAAGTGCCAACAAGCCAACCGATATAATCAAGCCATATGCCTTCGGCTTTGTCAATATCAATCATATTAGATAAATAATTAATCGCATCTTGTATGCTTGTTGCACCCACGGCAAATGCTTCGCAAATTTTTACATATTCGGGGATATTTCTAAACTCCGAAATTGAATATTCAAGCATTTTTTTATCTAAATCAAATGTTTCTAAACTCATTATGCCTCGCTTATAGCAATATCTCCTGCTTGTATTGTGCCATATTCATCAAAATCCATTGTCAATGTTTGAGAAAAACTACTATTATCCAATGAAATTTCAAGAGTATTAACGTAATCTATGCCATCAATAGCATTTATATATTGATAAAAATCGTTTGCAACAATTCTTTCGCCCATAGCATAATTAAAATTATCTACGATTGCTTGTTTAACACTATTAGTTACCTGTGCAAGAATAAAACCGTCTTTTAGAGTTAATTCAATGTTAAAATAAATTCTAATTCCACTTGCCCTTGAAAAAGTAATTGTTACATCTTCACCTGATATATCTTTAACAGTCACATCAATATTGCCATATAAACCAACACCGTCCATAAGATTCTCAAAAATTGTTTGTGCAATAGTGTTATTACTTTCGCCACTTTTTATAACAATTTGCATACTATGTGCTGGAATACTATCAACAGTTGAATTTGTCCTATTTTGTCTTATAACAAGATTTTTTGTTGAATTATTTGCTAATGGCAATAATGCAGCATACATACCGCCTTCCGTATTACCACCTTTAACAGAATTTGTTTCGAGCCAACGTAATCTAAATTCGCTATCATCCTCATAATCATCGCCTACATTTGTTACATTGCCGTCGCTATAATAAACACCAGTTATTCCACTTGGCGCATCTATAATTTCTAATAAAGCCGAACTATCTAACTCAATAGCACCCAACTCAATAGCAGTAAAAGACCCTGTGGCTTTGCCGTTAGAGCCAATAGTTACTGCGGTATTAAGTTCAAAAATATCTTCAGTTGCAGTGTTTTTAAATCTAATAGACCCCACATCGCAAACTGTGCCATTTGTACCTTCAATTGTTCTTGTGACAACGGTATATGTCGCATAATTACGAGTTAACCCCACAACTGAATATAAAGCATCTTGAAACTCACCTTCTGCTGTATAGGGGTTCATTTGTTTTGCGAGATAAAGCATTACATCTTCTAAAGCCATACAAGTTAAAGAAGCCGAAGTTGCAATATTGTCAACAACGCCTTCCTTACGAATTACAAAATCGTTTCCATAGACTTCCCTTAATTTTGTTGTCCAAAAGCCTAAATAATCTGTTAAATCTGATTTTGTTATACCTGTAGAATTAATTTCCATTTATACTACCCCCAATGCCGTAGGATTAAGTTGTTCGTTTACAGCAAGTTCTGAATTGCCAACTTTAACCGTAGCCGAAACATGAATTATATTGTCATTGTCTTGAAAAAAATTATATTTTAAAACTGTGTCAACGCCATCAACGGTGTTTATTGCTCTTTTTATTTGTGCAGATAATATTTCAGGATATGCCCTCATGCCTGTAAAATATGAAATCCCTTGACTTTGGTCTAAAATCCAATCGCCAACGAGAATATATAATCCTGTACGAATATGTTGCATAATTCTATTTATATCTCTTACAAGAACTAAATCGCCATTTTCAAGATATAAATGATTATCTGTTATTTTAACATCATCTGCCATATTTTAATTATAACCTAAGTAGTTGGTAAGCCGCTTGTACCACTACCAGTTTCTACTCCACTATGCTTGTGTACGCTTAAAGGTATTGAATTGCCGGTTATTTCGCTTGTTGCAGTTATAGTTCCATTAACAATTAAATTACCATTTATAGTCGTACCGCCATTAATGACGTTTGTTGCACCAGTAATAACAAGATTTCCGCTGCTATCAACAGATAACTTAAATTTTGTATTTTTTAAACCAATTTCAATCTCTTTGTCTGCAGGGTAAACAAATGCCTCTGCGTCAGGTACAAAACCTAATTCAAAGCAACGGTCATTTATATCATGTTGTCTATCGTCCGAATTGTAATCAAAATCGGATTGCAAATATCCCTCTGTTGAACGGTCAAAAAAACGACAAACGCCTCTATCTCCCTCTTTAATGCCCAAGAATATATATGCTCGTTGTGTTTCAGGTCGCATAATAGGTACGTTATAAATAACCACATCTGGTTCTTCGTCATTAATGTAAAGCAAAACATCAACGTAATTGCCATGAACACCTACGACCTTGCAAGGATTTTGAACATAAACATCGTCAGTTTTATCATCTATAATGCTATTCGTTATTTCTGTAAGACTTTCCATTTATTTTTCCCTTAACAGCAATAAATTTCTGTATAACAATCTGCACCATAATTATTGCCTATATGGTGTATTCTATAAATATATTTATCACCTTCTGCGTCCGCAATACCAAATTTGTCATCATCTTTGCCAAGTCTACAAGTTGCTCCACATTGAAGATGCGGTAATAATTGAGTTTTTATTTTGAAGCCTTGTGATATTCTATCAATCTCTACGGATTTTACACCTTTAATACCTTTTTTCTTGCTCGCTTTTTGTATAGTTTTTACTCTTGATTTAAACTTATCGTCTTGTCTTTCTGGAGTAGAAGAATTATGAGGCGTTAATAATATACCATAAGTTTTTATATCGCTTCTATTTTTGTCATAAATATTTAATTGCATATCATTGGTATTCCAGTTAAAACCAAATCTTTTACCAAGAACATCAAGTGTTTTTGATACATCGCCCCTAATTGAATATCCTTTAGAAATTTTTGTATTTTTTAATGTCTCTAAAACATTATTATCAATATTTCCCTTACTTAAACCTAAAGCATCAACACAATCATTTATAATAAATTCGGCGGTAACATCACTTTGATAAGATTTATATAATTGCGCAAAACCATAATTCATCAACGTTATAACTGTTTCTAAATCATTTTGTCCACTACGACCAGCATTAGCGTCTTGTGCCATGAAACCTTTATTAGAAGTTAAAACAGTTTCTTTACCAACTTTTGTTGCCTTAATTGGATAACCAATATAAAACGAAATATATTCATCATTTTCGCCTCTTGCACAAGACAATCTAAAAGCGTCTGCCTTCTCATAAATCAAATTATATATGTCGGAAGATAAATTATAAATTGTTATTTTGCTTGTTTGTGGAATATTCTCATAAGATTTTACAATAGAAAAAGACATATCAAGCCCTTTTGTTAAGTCGCCATAAACATCCTCAATAGTTATGCCTTCTTTTTGGTCTTTTAAATCAATCTCTAACTTTAACCTAAAATCCATTACAGGGTTAATATGTGTCATTATGGTTTTTCCTCATCGTTATAAAATAAAGCAAATTCTTTTTCTATGTTTTTTAAATTTGGTTCATAAGTATTACCTTCTTTTTGCAAAAAATAAAGCACATAAGGAAGTTTATTGTTTCTAATTTTTAATCCATTTACCAAAGATATGCCACTTATTATTTCATTATCATCAAAATCAGATATTGACATAAGAGCAGATTTAGAATAATTATTCCATCGCAAAGTAAAAATATATGTATTTTCATCAAGAACAATGAAATATTTATTGTAATTATTTTTTTTATTAAAACCTTTAAAATAAAAATTATAATAAGCCATTTTATTTTCCTTTTTTTGGAGTTGGTATTTTTTGTATCGCTTTATTAATATTTCCACCGGTTGCAATATCAGCAGATTTAATAATAGATGTTGAACCTATAACTTTTGGCACAGCATTTCCTATATCTTTTGTTAATTGGTCACTAGGATTAAAATTAGGATAATCGCCACTTGACAAATCTGTATAACCCTTTGAACCAGAACCCGAAGCCGAAGCAGAACCCGATATTTTATCGCTTTGTTTAATTGGCACTTTTTGTATTGTGACTTCGGTTGTAGTATCAATATCACTTCTTGTTATTTTTTTGAAAGATAAAGTATAATCCATACCACTTTTAGTGCAATCATGATTAGGATTAAAATCTGTCAAAATTAAACTATCAAAAACTTCATCACCCAAAACAAGTTGTACCGTTTCTTTTCTCTCTCTTAAATATTTCAATATTGCTCTAAATTCAGATTTTGAATATCTTTTTCCTTCTTGTAAGGCACAATTCACTGTAAATATTTCAGGCATATTATGAACATATTCATTTAGCGATTGCCCACTCTGGACACGTCTATCGGGTGTTTCTGATTGATATGTTTCGTTATGAGATATTGTTAAATCAAATTCTAAAACTTCTTTCCCCGTTTCTCCTTCTTTTTTTGAAAAAGTATCTTTTAAATCAGTCAAACCTTTTAATGTTCTTGTAAAACCGCTAATAAAAGCGCCTACGTTTATAGTTCCATTTGATAAAGCATCTTTCATTTGATTTAAACCGCTGTAACCCATTAAAGAGCCTTGAACACCTAATGCTGGTGCAAAGCCCATGAATAAATAATCTAAGGCTTCTTTTGAAGTTACCTTACCGTCAATTAATGCTTGTGTAACTGCTATACCACTAAATTTGCAACTAATATCATTCATCAAACCACTTATTTTGTCACGATTATCGTTCATATAATCAGCCAAATCTCTAAAAGTTTGCACGGGATTAGCAATAGCATTTTTAATTGCAGATGGCGCACCTTTTAGCGCACTTATCATTTTACCCTTAAAAGAAGTAACGGTTTTTGGATTATTTTGCACCTCCGCTTGTTGAAAAACCTTTTCTTTGTCAAAAGGCAATATTAATGCCCCATATGTTTTTATATTACTCAAATTAACTTGTGGTGTATTGGTCGACATTATTACTCCTATTCATAAAGACTTCCACTTAATGGTAAAAGTTTTCTTCTCCATGCATCAAAAGCATCAACCGTTGCTTGCCCTGTTGCCGCTGGGTCGCTACTTCCATTTACGTTTATAATAATATCACCGGTTTGCAACGTTTGACTTTCTGTTTTATTTAATTCTGTTGGTAAATAAGGTGCTTGTGTTTGAGGTATTATTTGCCCTGGTGCAATAATGCTATGTTTCTTTGCAGACTGAAGTGGAATTTTTGGAAATTCACCACTAAAGTCATAGGTATCTCGTATATTTTTCATTCCCGGCGCAGAAGAAGGTATTATTCTTGTAACACCATTTTCGTCAATATAAACTAAATTTCCACGTTTATCTAAAACGCCACCCTTAAATTTCTCGATATTCGCACCTTTAATTCTTTCGGTTGCAGTTTCTACTGCTGGTGAAGGTTTATCACTATATAAACCCAAATGTTTTAACAAATCTTCGGTTAAACTTTCTGTAACTTCTGGCATAGCAAGACCATAGATTAAATCTTGGATTAAAGCAAGAAGTCCAAACAACAACAGCCATTGACCGTACAATAATGCACTTGCTTTTACTAAAGCCATAATATTTGTTACGCCTTTCACCTTTAAAAGTTCAATAGATGCATTAAGACCAACAATAACTCTTGTCAACCCTAAAGTTCCCAAAAGCGTCATAACAAATTCAATATTTTTAATTGCCCACCTAAAAATTTTAACTATTAAACCAAAAATTTGTCCAAGAAGTTTTGTAAAACGATAAAATTCTGGCGTTCTCATAAATTCTGCAATTGCATTTATGCCTTTTGCCAATTCCTTACCGGCTTCGCCATGCATAAGTTCAAAAGCAAATTTTTCCCAACTTTCTTTTAATCTGCCTTGTGCCACATTTACCGTTTGTTCAACATCTTTCCAACCATTTTGATATTGTTCTTTAAAAGTTTTTATAAATTTTGGCACAAATTCATTTGCAGATATACCAGCCTTTACCATTTCATTAAATTTAGCGGTTGTTACACCCATGGCTTTAGCACCAATTTCAAAAGCACCTGGTAGAGCATTACCTAACTGTCTACGCAATTCTTCCATTGAAACACGACCTTTAGACATCATTTGTTCTAATGCAAGTAAAGCACCACCTATTTGTTGGTCGCTTGCACCAATGGCTCTTGCACCCAATAGCATATCAGCAAACATTCCTTGTATTTGTTGTGGTTGAAAACCAGCCATTTTAGCAGATGAATAAAAGTTCTTATAACCAGTTGCAACAGTTTTTAAACTTAAACCATATTTATAAGCCGCTTTATCTAAAAATTCCCAATCTTGCGCTGAACCCGTCAAACCAGTAATTGACCTTTGAATTAGTTGTATCTCTGTTCCTGTTCTAATAATATTTTTTAAAGTTTGTATTCCAAAATATGTACCAATTAAACGAACAGCACCACGCCAAAGCCAATTTTTTTTATGCATACGAGCAATTTCTGCTTCATCTCTTTTGGCTTTTCTTAAGGCATATTTTTCTTCATAATCATTAAGTCTAATTCTCGAACGTTCCTCTAATTCATTTATTTTTATACGTTCTTTTGCAGACTGATAAGTAATTTTATTAAGATTTTGTACGCCTCTTTGATAATCGTGAAAACCACTCATATCACAATTTGTATATATATTTTGTACTAAATCATCAAAATAATTGTTTGCCACCGATTACCTCTTTTCTACCTTATAATCAATGGCTTCCATAGTTTCGCCAGTTTGATACCAGGGATGGTCGAAACCTTTATATAAAATAGTGCGTTCGCCGTTATGTTCTGGGTCAACACCAGTACTATTAGTAGAATTATCGAAACCGCCATAAGCGATTTTCTCATGTTGTAACTCTACGCAAACTTCGCCTATTTTTGATTGAACATCATTTGCATTTTGTCTGGGATTTTTTAATTTAGAACGCATTTCATCATTAACTGATTTTTCATAAGTTTCAGAGATTTTATCTTTCATATCCTTATATAAGTACATTCTAACAACAGGTCTAGGTGGCACAACATATACTTTACCAAAAGGTGTTCCCCAACCTTCCGCAAAAACAGTTGTGCCAAATTCAGTATGTGCGGCTTTTTTAATTACTTTACCGCCTTTATCACCATGAATACCAGCACTTATCTTATTTTTTTCTAACTCCTCAAAAAAAGATATGGCATTTTCAGGTTTAATGCCATTATTTTTTCTTTCTAAAGATGTTCTAAAAACATAAGTCATATATTAATTATAACCTATTTTACCTTACTATTTAATTTATCATATTCCAATTTTTCTTGATATTTTTGTTCAAGCAAGGATTCATAAGTCATAAGTAAAACGTCATTGTCCATTTTGTTTACACTATCATAATCTTCTTTCATTTTACATTGATTGAAAAAAATTACAAAATTAACTATTTTTTGTTTTGTTTGCTTCCAGTCTTTCTCTCTTGTTTTTGATTGTTTTCGTAAAAATTCATAGATTGATTCGCTTGGTTCACATAATTCTCTAGGGCTTTTTCTAAATAAGACGCTATATTTTTGGGTAATCCTTTCAAACTCGGCATTAAAACGTCGAACTCCCCCAAATTTTTATAAGCAAATTGCAACGTAACCATATATTTTCTAAGAAAATCGCCTGCAAAATGCTCATTTACTTCATCTTCCGTTGTTAAATATCTCTCACCAACTGCAACTGGATTTTCAAAATCGTACAAAATAGCGTCAACAAGCCATTTCCAGTCCTCTGCATCAAAAATGTCCTTTAATGTTTGATAAATAGAATAATGATTTTCGTTTTCAATATATTGTCTATTTATTAAAGTATTCACAGTAACACCAAAACCGATGACTTTAGGCGCAAGTCTTAATCCTAAATAATCTAAATTGTCGTTGCACAAAGCATTACGCCTATAAGTATCTTTTCCATACTTAACCACGAATTCTTTTGTCATAAAATTATCCTCCCGTTTTTTATATAATAACACAAAAAGGGTAAGATAAAAACCTTACCCTTTCGACAAACACGAGGATAAAATCTATGAAGAAAATTCCTCACAAGTAATAGTAAATTCTCTATCAGCATTACCATTACGAGAACCCGTATTTTGAATATATGCGTTGTTTGATGCATAATATTCATTAGTATTTTTATTCGCATATTGTATTTTTTGCGGGTTGCGAGATTTTGCCCATACATCCCATTGTGCAAGTTGTGGACTTGTAGGCAAAATAGTTGTTCTAATTTGCAATAAATTATCGTATTTTGCGTCTGTTACGCAATCCCCTTTACGTCCTGCTCTAGTTTCAGTCCAATCGCCAGTAAAGGACACTTCACAAATCGTGTCGCCAAAATGAGTAACATTAACACCATTTATGATAAGGGTTTCTAATTGTGCATCATATTTTGACATTTTTATTTCTCCTTATACTTTAAAAACCTAGTGTATTCTTTTCAGCGTCAGTAGGGTCAATAAATAATTCAATTTCAACCTTGCGACCTGTCAAAGCATCTCTGTAATAACCAACTATTTTATAAGTTTGTGCATTATAAAGTGTTTCATCAACTTCTCTTAATTCGGAAGGATATATTGTTTTAATTTCAAAACCCAAATTTTCATAAGTATCATCACCACTTGTTATTATGCTATCTTGTTTAATCAAGCCGGTAGTTTGCCCACCCTTAAGAACAGATTTTAACATAGAAAGCAATACATCTGCCGATATATCTTCATAAGTTAATTTCTTTTTCAAGAAATCAATGCAACGTGCTTTCATTAACAAATCAATGCAAAATCTAATATATCTTCTTTTTGCATCTTCACCATTTATCATATATGCACCCATAACAATAGGTGAAGCGTATTGAGTAACAGAACCACCGTTTATTGCGTTTACATTTGAGTAATAAGTCACATTTTGATTATCTAAATTTGTGTTAACTGTTGCAGTATAATCTTCAGGAGTAACATTCGTTACCGTTGAATATAAAGAACCGACTGCACCTAAATTTGGGTTAGCCATAATTCCAACCAAGCCACTTGCTAAACTTTCATTCGCTGTTGTGTGATAAGTAATCATTGTATTTGCATTGTTTACGGCTTTTAATTGAATTGCTATATTGCCAGATACAGCATTAGCAATATTTTCGCTTGAAGTTTGTGCAACAAATAACCTATTATTTAATAATGCACTTGCTGCCGCTAATTGAATATTTGCATCAACACTTGAATTAATAACTAATTGCGCCCAGTTACCATTAACTGATACAAATTCTGTTACTAAGTCGCCCCAAGTTTCACCGCTTGATAAAGTACCTAAATAAAGAACAATTGCGTTTACACGACCTTTATTCGGGTTCATATTGCCTTTTTGTGTCAAAATTGTTGCAATGTCCATATATTCTTGGCTATCAGATTTAAGTGTTGCATTAAGAACATCCGTACTATCAATTACCAATACTTTGTTCGCAGGAATTACAACTCCTTCTTTTACACAAGAAGTACCAGTTGTCAAATATCCCACATTTCTAAAAAACAGTGAAATGTCTGTCGCCTTTGAAAGCGTAAAACCCATCTCAACTAATTTGTCTAATGAAATCATTTTTCAACTCCTTTATGTTGTTTCTACTACTATATTATCATTATTGCTTATTGTTACTTTAAAATCGGTTTCAATATAATCATTTTTAATTGTTTTGTCAACAACTTTAACTTCTACACCAGAAGCAAAATTTTTATTTATTATAACAGGTTCATTATAACCTATAGTCAAATCAAACTCATAACGATACATATAGCCACCATCAACAACTTCGTGTAATGGTCTTATTGAACCTATCCCTTGAATACTAAATAGATTGTTTATAGGATAATTCTCAAATGCACCTTCAAGATTATCTATTTGTTCATAAGCAAACTCTTTGGCAACGTCCATATCGCTTGTGTCATAAGTATCTTCAACCCAAGCATTATAAACACCGACAGTAATAGTGCAAGTTTTATACCGCGTTGTGATATTTTCTCTCACCTCTTGATAATTATTACTGCCACTATAACTAATTATTCTTGTATCACCCTGATAGTGAGAAGTGCGTTTGTCCTTATTTTCTGCAATAACATTTAATAAACAATAAGGATAACCCGGTATATTTTTCCTCTCGCCTAACCAATAAACTTTATCAACGAAAGATATGTCAAGGTTATCTTCTATAAAATCATGAATGTATGGTTTAATATCAAGTAAAATAGTCATAACTTAATTATAATCTATGGACGTTGATTGTCTTTCAAAACAACGTACATCTTATTATGGCTTATCGGCTTATAATTAACCTTACTGCCATAAAAAGCATTTATTTTAACTTCATAATATTGGCTATTTTCACGTCTATAAACTGTATCGCCCACTTTAACATTCGGTGCATAACAATATATCATATAAACTTCTTTTATTTCATTACCCGACATAAGTTGTTGCAAAATTGCACCATCGTTTTTGTTCATTGTCTCAGGCGGTAAAAACACACATTTATAAACACCGACTGTTTCTTTTAGCGTACCTTCAGAGCCATTAGGTTTTGTATAAGTTGTTGTACGAGTTACATCTATCATTTCAGACGGTGTAAAAGGTAAATCTAAAATTGACTCAATTAATTGTGTCATATACCCCCCTTACAGCCATATTTGCATACTGTCGCTTATTAACCAATCACTTAAAGCATCTTCGATAATATCGTCAAGACCTGATAGGTCGATTTTTGCATCGTCTTTTAGGTTTATTTGGAAATCCCCGACCTTTACTTCTTTTAGTGCAGATAATAAATCACCAGTATCAACACTTGAACTTGCTCCGTTAGCATAATAATAATCAGCCACTTGACAGCATAAATTAATTAAAGTTTGTTCATCGCTTGTTTTACCATTTTGAGATATACGAGGGAATTGCAATGGTTGAATATCTGATACTTTACTTCCAGTATATTTATATGAGTCTATTTTTCGGCTCGCCATAACAAGCAACTGCGATTGCACCGTAGCACTTAATGTTGACCATGTGCTACCGTAAATAGCATTATTATAAATATTCGCATCTTCTAAATCTGCGTAAGAATAGTAAATTATATCATTTATTACTAAAGTTTTTGCCATAACTTAATTATAGCAAATTACTTATTCCCCTTTAAAAGTGTTGTCAATGTTTTTTTTACCGACCAACCTTTATATAATCTTGCATATAGAGTATGTGGAGGAATATTTAATATCCTACTCCATTCTGCTACTGTATGTGTTTTGCCTTTATATGTTAAAAAGCGATTATTTGTCCTGTTATTTTGTTGGACTAAATTATCAACCCACCGACAATTTTCAGGACAATAACCTTTGTTGTTATCAATTCTATCTATCGTACATTCACCTCTTTTAGCGTCTTTGTTATAACCATTATTCATAGCCCAATCATGGAAAATTTTAAAATTGTTTCGCCATTCATCGCACATAATAACACCTTTTGCCCCATAATCTTTAAAATTAAGAGCGTTCGGGTTATAACATCTAATTTTAATATCACGCCATATTACATATAATCTTGTTTTCTTTAAACCATGTGCCGTAACTTTTTCTCTCTGTAAACAACCACAACTACGTGTATGTCCTTTTGTTAAATGACTTGTTCTAACAATTATCTTATTCCCACAATCACACTTACATAACCAACGAGTGTAGCGTTTCCCATTAGGTTGAATATGATTTTCTGCCTTTTCAATAACAGTTAATTTCCCAAATTTTTGTCCTAATAAATTTAATGTTTTTCTCATAAAAACAATACTCCTATTGCTAAACTCAACTATATAATGTGAGAAGGGTGTTGAGTAAGCACCTTTTCGGTTGTACTGACCTATCTCACACTTTTATTTTATATCAATCAATACCTATATGTCAACATAGCCGACTTATCAACACCTATAAAATGCAAAATTCGTGGGCTACTTACTGCCCTGTTGCCATACGGTCTATCATAACAATAATTCCATTTTTCGTTTACTAACTTGATTTTATTGTGAAAACACCAGTTTATAATTGTTTCATCAGCACTAAAAGGATTTTGTTTGCCTAATGAACCTTTCCAATTATTTAATATCTGCTCAAAATAATTTTCTTTATTCATTAAAGGTATATTGAACACAAGCATACCCGAATTTATATAGTATGGTATTCCTAACTCTTTTGCTTGATAATCGGAATAAAAATAACCTCTTGAAGCCATAATGTAATTATTCTCAAAATCTGCATTATATAATTCACTAATATCACCTAAACAAAGCGTATCACAATCTACATACAACGCTCTATCAAGATTAGGAAATAATAATGGGATTAAAAGCCTAAAAAAACATGCCGTACTTACATGTTGAAAACCACAAAATTCTTTCGTGAAGTCTTTTAATAAGCCTCGTTTATCCTCTGTTATCTCGTGAAAAACAACATCTTTGTTATGCTTTAGAAAACTATCCTTACTGCGTTGTAATAAGTGGTTAAGATTGTTGTCGTGTGCATAAACTATGTTCATTTTATAATTATAGTATGAATAAACATTCAGCCATAATTATAGGAGGAAGTCCGTTTGTAAATACTGTTGACTTACCTCGTATAAATACAGATAAATTTGATATTATAGCTATTAACCGTCAACCATTAAATATAAAGACGAGGTACTTAATAGCCCATGACACAGACTTTCGCCAATGCTACACACAAGAAGAAGTAACCAATATTAAAAAACAAGGGTTAAACCCAGTCTTTATCGCACCTAAAACAGAATTTATACACGAAACAACAGGATGGAAGTGGAAATTTGACATTATCAGTAATGAAGATAAACTATTAGGCTTTTGTCTTTACACTTGTTCATCTGCTCTTAATTTTGCTTATCTGCGTGGTTATAAAAATGTCTATTTTGTTGGTGTGGATTTAGAAGAAAATAATAAGCCCTTCTCACATTGGCATGGAGTTACAAACATACTACCTGTACCTGACACTTGTGCAAAACAAGCGAAAGAATATTTATATCGTTATAAAAAATGGATTAACATTTTCCAGACAAATCCGAAAGTTAAAGACCAATGGGATTGTCCATACTGCCCAATCGACCAATTGTATAGTCATCAATAACATACAACCCTTCTTGACTTGGTTGTGGTTCAAGACAACTTGATTTCTTCCAACCACGCTCTTGATAATAACCGAAATCTTTGGCATCAATAGTTTTTGTTATTCCATCTTTTGTTATCTTCATAAAACTCCTTTATGATGAAAGGTGGCGAAAACACCACCTTCAACTACTTATTAAAAAATAAGTCAATTACACATTTTTCTTTTTTTTGGGTTTAGGAGTTACTTTTGCTGGTTCTTCAACAACTGCAACTTCTTCTTGTTTTTCTTCAACAATTGGTTCAGGTTCAACCACTTTAACCTCAACAGATTTTTCTTCAACGGGTTTAACCTCAACAACCGGTTCTTCAACAACTTTTACATAACCCTTTTCTAAATAAATACCATATTCTGCATTATCAATTTCAACAGTTCTATAAATTCCACCGTCTTTAATTTTTACTTTCATGTTAGTTATTCTCCTTTTGATTATAAAAGGGCATACTCATTATAAGTATGCCCTCAACTTTATTCAAACTATGCGTTTGAAACGTGTGCGTAAATACCAGATTTTTTGTTATCTAATACAAATACATCATAATAGAAACGATAGTTGAATGTCCAACCATCATGAAGTTGGTTAACTTCTGGTGCAAATATTTGTGCAACGTTGTTTTTAGCGATTGAAATTGCTGCCGCTTTATCCATAAGAATAAAGTTTACATTTTTGCCATCCGCATCACCAGTAACGCCAGTTTGTAAAACGTGTTTTCTATAACCGCCATTTGTTTCACCAGTAGAAGTACCGTCAAACAAATCAATAGCGTTGTAGAAACGAGTTTGAGGAACTGAAACTACAGGAATATCATTGAAGTAGTTGATTTTTTGACCGTATTCAGTTTCACCACTTGCTAAAGTTCTACCGATTTCGTGTTCTAAGTAACCTTTAACAGTAGGTGTCATGAACAATACCATGTTGCCTTCATCGACTTCATTTTCGCCTAAAGTTGCTAAAGCAGTTTCAATAGCCGTTTTTGTTGTTGAATTTGTTAAAGCACCTGTTGTACCAGCAATACCACTTGTTCCTGCAATTTTAGCGAATGTGTAAGCATCTTTTTCTGGAATAACTTTGGTTCTAACAAATTCGCCAGCCATATTCAAGAAAGCCATACCTAAGTTTTCAAGATTATCCATTTTGTCAAGATTAAATCTACGACCTCTGTCGTTTGAAAACTCATGTGTTTCCCAATCTGAAGTAATAGAGCCAGCTGGGTAGCCATTTTGTCTTGAATAGTTACCTAAACCGTCCATAGACAATTTGTTGATTTTAATAGTTTTTGCGTCAGCAGTTTCTTGGACTAATGCTGGACTTGCTTCTAAAATAGATGACTTAGCATTTACTTTGTAAACTTCATCAAGTAAATCTAAATACTTTGTAACTAATGCAATACTGTTTGCCATAATTTTTAACTCCTTTGTTTTTTATTATTATTTTAAACCTAATGCTTTTCTCGCCATAACTTCCGTAAAACTGCCCTCATCTTTTGATGAATTTTGTTTTGGAATGTGGGTATTTATTCTACCTTCTACGGCTTTTTGTACTTCGGCATCGAACAATTCCTTTACCTCTGTAATTTTATTTAAAGTTGCTTCCGCATCTTTAAAAATCAACACACTATCTAAAAACACATCTGGCAAACCTTTATCTTTCATAAGTTTACGAGTTTCTTCTTTTTGCTCATTAAGAGCAATTTTATCTTCTAACGCTTGTAGTTTAGCCTTACTTTCATTGGCTTCCGTTTGTGCTTTTTCTAATTCAGACATCTTTTCAAATCTTGCTTGTTTTTCTGCTTCTTCTTTTGCAAGTCTTGTCTGCTCTGCTGACTTCTTTTCCCATTTTGCATTTGTTTCAGTTTTACCCTTAACAAACCCGCTTGTTTCGCCTTCCTTGCGAGCCTTATCCAACAAAGCGTTCAATTCATCTTGTGTGTAAGATTTAGGTTCATTACCATTATCTTGTGCTTGATTTCCTAAATCTTGATTTTGAGCGTCTAAATTGTCATTGTTTTCTGCCATAATTTTTACTCCTTTAACTGTGGTTGTGATACATATAACCTACTATTCACTGGTAGTAGTCACCATACTTTAATATATAACACATTTTCAAACCGTCAAAAAAAAGACAAGCGATATGCTTGTCACTAGGATAGAATTATATGAAAAAAGTTAACTGAATAATCCAAAAGTAACACCTTGTTTTTTGTTTCTTTCATAAATCTTTTTATTTAATTCACTATGACTTATACCATCATTTTTTTCTGATGGTATCTCAATTGGCTCTAAATAATGCCAACAGGTATAATGAAAAAGTCCATTCGCCCTTGCTTCTGCAATAGTTTCACAATTTAAATCATTGTCATAAAAAGCAAGTATTTGGTTATCATAAGGGATGCAAGCATCACATTCTTTTGCAGTTGTAGGCAATCTTCTAACAACAACATAACTAACGCCATTTCTAGCCATTTCAGCAATATAACTATCTCTAAAAGAGTTTAATAACAAATTTGTTATTTTAGCATTTATATATTGGGACATATCTTGTCTACGACCCAATCTATCCTCATAATATGTAATTCCATAGTCACTAAACTCTGCCATCAATTCTGTACTTATAACTTTTTTGGTCTTATCAAAATTGCTTTTAATATTACTTATCGCCCTATCAGAATTAATCTTGATACCATTAGAAACATAAGTTATTTCAGTTATTGCCTGGTCAATATGAGATTGTATCATTTGTTTAATTTTAGTGCTTGTTATAGTTTTATCAATAATCTTTTTTATTTTTGCTTGTTTCAATACTTGTTTACCAAAATTAATGCCAAAAACTAATTGTTTTAACGCTTGCTTATTTGCTTTTTTAACTAAATCTGCAAGCCACATAACAATAAGTGCGTCACGCAATCTTTTAAAAGTTTCTTCTTTTTCATTTGTAGGATTTTTTAGATAAGAATTAAAATGCAAATTAATTCTTCTCATATAATCATCTGTTATATCAATATCCTCGTTCGCATACTTTTTTATTTCATCATATATATCTTTAATATCAGTTTTTGCCATAACTTAATTATACCCTTGCAGTTAGGATTTTGCATAATTCTTCATACTCTTGCCCATTTAAAAGAAAATACTCACCATTAGACATTCTAACCCTAATATGACCAGAATAATTTTCTATACTACTTATACAGTCTATATTTAAAATTAAAGGCAATTTACCCTCGCCCTTATCAATTTTTACAAACATTTATCCTCCTTAATAAGTTCAAATTCAATATCATAAACAAAATTATTTATTTTTAAATCAGTTTTTTTGCCGCAAACTATTTTAATCGTTTTTACCATGCCATAAAGAATTTTACTGCTTTCACTTGGTTTCGGATAACCCAACTTAAAACAACATTCTATATCCAAATTGTGCTTTTTTAACTTTATGAACTCGTTAGCCTTAACATCAAAAAAAACATCTGGTAAATGAGAAAATCTTTTAGTCCAATATGGTTTTAGTTCTCTGTATTCGTGATTTTTTTCACCATTTTTTATTTTTTCAAACCATTCTTTTTTTAAATTAAACGTCAGCATTAACACCCTCTTTTTTAAACTTCCACTCTAAATATTTTTTATATTCTTTTGTTGCGACATCAATAGGCAACTCGACATTACTTTTATATACGCTCTTATAACCTTGTTTATAGCGAAAAATAGCAGTAGGTAAATCATATATTATAGGTGCTAATTCTATTTCAAAACCAATTCTATGCCCACTATCAATTATTTTATGTTTTTTCTTATACACTTCACATTTTATAAAAATATCTGCTCTTATCTCACTTATTCTTGTTTTTGTTCGTTGTTGCATTTTAATATTATTTTTACACCATACACAAAGATTTTCGTAATAATAATAAATCCATTCAATATATTGCATGCAAAATGCTTGTAATTCTTTACCTTGATTGATTTTCTTATAAACTTCACTAATACCAGCAGAAGAAACAAGTTGTCCTAATTCTAATAATTGCTTAAATACAAAATTTTTATTAGTATGTTCAATAAGATAATCAACCGCTAACTTTGGGTCTTTATCTGCAATTATGAGCATCATAATTAACCCTCTTCGCCATTATTGATGCACTCCAATATAGCATTAATAAAGCCGTCATAATCATATTTTGCTTTTATTTTATCTATTATTGTTTGTTTATCAACCGAGCTTTCATCATAAAATTCATTATTTTGCGGATTATAAACACCGCCATCCATACTTAAACAACTACCATACCAACCTAAATATATTTTTAATTCGTTATCGTTTGAATTTCCATATCCACACATATTATTCCCTCACTTTCGATACAATTCTACTATACAAATGTATATTTGTCAACTACATTGTAAATTCGTATGAGGGGTCAGTTTTTTTGCTTTCTTTCTCGCTTTCTATTCCAGCCATATCTTTAATAGTATTAATAACCTTTTGTCTTGCTTCATTCTCAATTCGTTTCAATTCACCGTCAACGTCAGTTATTGTTTCCATACGTTTCATAGCGGTTTCTTTAGACATCATTCCTCTATCAACCAAATCAGCGTATTCAAGGTCAGCCGTTACATTTCCTGGCAAATTATTATAAAAGTGAAATTCCATATCTTCACGATTTATTTCAAATTTTTTGCCAATATAAGACGATATAATTTCCCATCTTTTTCTCATGCCTTGCTCAAAATAAGCGGTTTTATTAAGTCTTATATTTTCAATACCGAGCATTTTAAACGCTATTGCGCTACCAGACTTATTATAGCTTGCCAAATCCGTAAAATCTGGAACATTCGTTATCGCATAATATTCGCCCCTCAATGCCTCTTGCAAAGCCTTAAATGACGAACTATCTAACTTTTTATAAATATATTTTGCGTCACTATTTTCGCCCATAAGCGACACAACCCTCGTGCGATTAAGTTTTTCTCTTTCTTCATCTGGCAAATCAACATTAAAGAACGCCAAAATAGCATTTGCAATGCCAGCAAAATCATCTTGTGCGTTGCTAAATGTTTTACTATACGCACTTAATATTTCACAAGCCGGTTCATAATCACCAAAATTATTGTCGTTATTCTTATACATAACAATTGGGAAATCGTCTGGATATGCGTTATTAGTTTCTTTTTCGCCAAGAGCAACCGAACCGTTTTTGGTATCAAATTCTATTATTTCGCCTTTTGTATAAATATAACCTTTTTTGTAAGCAGTTTTATTTTTAGGCATAACTATCGAATAAGTAATATAACAAATTTCATTTTCTAAAATAGTATCATCAACAACTAAAAATGTAGTAAATGGGTCAATTCGTTTATAAAACGGTTCTTTACCATTTTTTGTTTCTCTTACACCAACAAATTCATAAGCAAGACCTAAACGTGAACAATCACTTTCTAAAGCCTTATCTTCCAAAATTTCATTATTTCTAAATTTCAAATCATCAATATATTTGCCATATTTAAAATCCTTACTATAATCTTGCGTAGGTACTTTACCAAAACAATAAGAAACTATATTCTGTACTGTCATATAAGCAAGATTGACATGAATTTGGCTATTAACATCTCTTTTTTCAAAGGGATATTTCATAATCTCATCTTCGCCTTGATAAAAACTATCTAAATACAACAACCTGGGCTGTATTACGCTTGTGAATGTATCTAGCCAATTGGCTACGTTAATTGGGTTTATCTCCGTTTCATTTGAAATAATATATTTTTTCATATTTCTATTATAACCTAAATTTTTAAGCCCTCTATAGCCTTTGCTTGTCGTGATGTTAATAACCTACAAGCACAAGCACCACTATCAGGTGCGTCCACAATTTCTGCATTTTCAGTATAATCCATAACTTGATTTACATAATTGCCATCTGTTTCCTCTAGCCACAGTATATCTTGCCATGCACCATATAAATAAGTTTGTATTTTAACATCTTTATTCATTTTTTCATGATAAGTCATGACCTTCATACCTCTATCACGAAATTCTTTTGCCAAATAACCCTTATCGCCGTTTGTTTCCATCCATAAACAACGATAATTATAAAAATTACAAAGCATAGATACATCATTCATACAATGTTTTACATGTTTGTCCCATACTTTTCCAAATGCAATAATTCTGCCATCAGATAGCTTTTTCATCAAAGTTAAAGCCGTTGTATCATCACCACCATAACTTGCGTCCAAATGAGCCACACAACCGTCCATTAAATCTTTTGGTTTTACCCCGTCTTTTATTTCTTGCTCTGTCATGTCAGATGGTTTAATATAATGAATATCCGTAAATATAGCATCTTCATTAGCAATAAATTTCAATTCATAGTTTGCCGCAAATAAGGCAGGCGTCATTGTTTTCTTTAAATTCTCAATTTCTTTATTTGTCATTATTCCATATTTAACACAATCGTAACAAGTATAAATATCAGCAGGGGGCATTAAACTAAATACGTCTTGAATATGCCAATTTGTTCCAACAGCAATAGTACGCCCTCCTCTATTCCTTACGTTTTGTAATTCCATCCATACTAATTTTATTCTTTCTCTTTCAGCATGGCTAGTCCTATCACGAATATTACACAAATCATCTACAATAATATAATCTGCGTGTTTACCTGTTAATGAACCACTTGAACCAAGAGCAATAAGTTGTGATTTACCACCTAAATCTGATTTTAAAGTTGTATTTATTTCAAAAGCAGTATCTTTTGTAAAATTATAACCATGTCCATAAAGTATTTGAGAAAATGCTTGAAACTGTGGAGTATGCAAAATCTTTGACACTTTTTCAACAATTTCCTTTACGTCATTGTCAGTTTTACGCATAAAGATTATTGTCTTATTTGGTTTACATAAAATAAGCAAAGCGATATAAAGTGTTAATACAGAAGATTTATAACTGCCCCTCGAAGCCTTCAAAACGTAGATGTCGTCTGACTTCCACATATTTTGTATCCATTTTGCATGAAGTTCATTAAATTTTTCAAAACCGACTAAATGGGCAATTCTATGTCCTTCATTTTTTATTCTATCTAATAAGTTCTTTTGCTTATCTGATAAATTAAAATCCTCTCGTGTCTTTTTTTTCTCTTGTGTAATTTGTTCTGTCATAACGCTATTATAAGACATTCTTATACCTTTTATAAGTAACAATACTATTTATTGTTGAAGTATGAACACCAAATTTTTTACTTAAAGGAACATAACCATATTCTTTATCCTTTGGAATATAATGTTCTCTAATATACCGAACATCATCTTCTGTCAGTTTACTATTTGGGTGATTTGCACCAAAGTCTACTTTTAACCCATTTTTCATAGCATGTATCTGATTTTCGCTATTCGTACACCATTCAAGGTTTTCCACTCGATTGTTTAATGTATTACAATCTATATGATTTATCATTTCTTTATTTTCGGGATTGGGGATAAAAGCCTTTGCTACTAATTGATGTATCATTTTAGTTTTCTTTTTGTGGTCTTTTGTTAATGAAACAGTATAATATCCTGTTTTCTTGAGAAAAGGTTGCATAATAACATCACCACATTTGTATTTTGCATACTGTGATTTTATTGTCGGATGATTAGTACAATCTTTATAAATCACTCTTGCAACACTCTTAACTCTACCCAAATTACTCACTTGATAAAGTCCTTCATACCCTACTACATCTTTCCAAATTTCTTGTTCTTGCATAAGCCAACTCCTCTGCCGAATTGTATCTGGTCTAATAAATAGGCGAAACATACCCAGAACGTATGCTTGTCGGTAGCGAACCTATCGCCTATTAAATTCTACTATAAAACAATAAAAAAATCAATTTACTGCTTCTCCTCACTAACAAACCAATCCGACAAATTTTTCGCAACCTTTTCTTCCACAGGTTCGGGGAGTTGTTGTTCTTTGGGTTCTTCTTGTGTCAAACGACTATATTCTTGGATAATAAAATTAATAGCATTACTTATCTTTGTATATCCATACTTTTGCATAACCTCATTAACAATGGGTTCACTAATCGAATTTAAAAATAGTCCTGTTTTCTTACTTGGCATTATTCTTTCTCCTTTAATTGAATTATTGCAGTTGAACAAAACGGTTGTACCAATTCTAAATCAAAACTATGCGACCAAAAATGGATTAAACCATTATCTAAAATTTCTAATTTTATATCATGTCCCCATTTATCAACTTCAATATCAACTACATCAGCTGTATCAGAAGTAAAACCTTTACCATCTTCAACTAAAAATCTTCTATAACCACTATCTTTATCTTTTTTCCTTGTTTGTTTAATGTATATTCCCATTACACTTCCTCCCATTCACATTTCTCAAATTCCGAAATTAATTTGCCAATTAAAAAATTCGATATTTCAGCAGGAAAAGGTAATATAGTTACTTCCTCATTATCATTTGAAGGTATATACCTAAAATCTTTCATCATTTCTATTTGTTCTTTAGTTATTTCGCTTGTTTTATAAATGATAGTAGGTTGCTCATAACAAGCCTTAATTTTAGCCATTAAATCTAAAAACACACCGTTTACTTTATATTGCTTTGTAACATCTAAAAATTTAGCCATTTATTCCTCCATTATTTTCTCTATATCTTGCTTGACATCTTCCCAATTTTTAGGACTTACGCAATAAGCATAACCACCACTATTGCTTATTTTTCTTATTTCGTGTTTTTGTAATTCGGATAACTTGCCGACAGAGCTTTTACACTCTAAAGCAACAAACTTACCTTTTATAGAACAAAGCAAATCGGGGACGCCTGACCTTGTATAAGCACACCCAAAGTATTTTACCCAATAACAACCTTTTTCAGTTAGCCACTTCTTTATTCGGTTTTCAAGTTTTTTTTCTTCTGCCATTTATTCTTGCTCCTCAAAAAGTGCGTTTGTATAATCCTCTTGCCTATTCAATGCCTCTAAAATCTTACCGTCTATACTATTTTCAGTTTCAAGTATATAGTAAAAACAAGGTCTGTCTTGCCCTATCCTATGAACTCTTTTTTGCGACTGCATATAGTTTTCACAACTCAAAGGCAAGCTGAAATATATGATTTTATTGGCTTTCTGCAAGTTAAGCCCTTTAGCACCCGCTTGAAACTGGACAAAAGTTACAGAATTATCATATTTCTCATAATTTTCTAAATCTCGTTTTTCACCATTGACTAAACTTATCGGACGTTCCACTAGACGAGCGAGAATGTCCTTTTCTGCGGTGAAATTATAAAAAACGATTAATCTATCGTCTGTATCATTTAACAGGTCTTTAACCGCCTGTAATTTATGTCTATTGTATTGAGAACATAACTGCCTTTCACCTAACATTTGAGTTAATATATTTTCACCTACAATTTCTTTATCTTCAATAGTAACAATTCTGTCTTTCTTGAACTTCTTATATTCAGGTATTTGTTCACACTTTATAGTTATAAAATTCTGCAACGGTAAAGTTATCGCTTCATCTGCTTTCATAAAGAAAGCACCATGTTTTCTCAAATTGTCTTTTAACTCATCTACTCTTTTATAATCAACCACTATCTTTATAGCAAAAGGCATATTCGGACGTTGAAAATCTTTAGTTACAATATATCTGTCATAAAACTCTTTCTTAGTTATATTCCAACCAAGCAGTTTACATTGGCTATAAAGTTTCTCATACTTTCCACTAACAGGAGTACCTGATAATAAAATTACATTATCCGCACCCATTTTAAGTATTGCTTTTGACCTTTTTGTTTTCTCGTTTGCTATAACGCTACTTTCATCAAGCATTAAAGTAAAATGATTTAGTTTTTTAAGGTTTTCTCTACGATAAACAATGTCGTAATTAACAACACCAATATACTTTCCGTTATTTCCCTCATTAAAAACCTTATTTTTCGTAAGGTCTTTAATCGTATATTCCGAATAATAAGTCTTAAAATGCTCTAACCAATCTTTTACCTTTGATTTTTGACAAACCAAAAGATTTACTCTATGGTCTAATTGTCGCATTTTTTCACTACCGATGAAGGTTTTGCTAACCTAAACCCATATCATAATAGTAAGCAACTCTATTAAACATAGTTGATTTTTCTAACGCATCTTTTTGATGTGGATATAAGTTCATTCGGCATCACCTCCTCTCGCAAATGGGAACTACAACTTTAACCAACTATCACTCAATATTGCATTACCACAAGTAATTCTACTTATATCTTCTTTAATACTTGGTATAAAGACTAATACATCAAAACCAACTTTTATAAGTTTATTTTCTATATCTCTATATGGAGTATAGTCAAAATATCCATTTTTGGTTTCTATATTGTTTTCTCTACAAGCATTAGTTATATGTATAGGTGTTATTTTAACCATAAACTTATTTGGATTAAATAAATCTCTTAATTTTTCTGCATCAACTTCAAAATTATCACCTAATGCAAAATTTAAAGCATATTTTCTACCTTTTGGTTCATCTAACATATCACCAATTTTTGATATTTCTTCAAGTGTTAAAGAATTATTACTAAACAATTCTTTTCGTAAATCATCATTTGTTGTATTTATACTAAATTGTAAACCTGCATCACCTCTAAATAAATCGTTTTTAATATTTATCCATTCGTTAAGATATTTATTTAAAAATTTATTGTCTTTTGGTAACATAGTTGATATTACAGGATGTACCAAACTTCTCCCAATATAAGGTTTTATAATCTTTCTAACATCTTTCGTAAAATCTAAAACATTTTTATTCCAAGTTGGTTCACCCATTCTTGCATAATGTATATTCAACCTTTTAGTCTCTTTAATTTCAGGGTGCAAAGATAACGCAGATAAAATTTGATTTTTTAAATCGTCATAAGTTGCATTTATGCCTTTACCAACTTTTGGAACATCACAAAATTTACAATTCATTGAACATCCGTATTGAGTTGATACTGTTACTACCCATTTTTCAGTCAAAGGTAATAACTCCCCATGTGGTACTTGGTTTATTTCTTTTGTATAACCCAAAAAATCTGCTTTTATATTCTTTGCTTTACCATAATCATGCAAAGATACAAATTCTAATTTACCTTTATCACCTTCAATAATACAAATTTCTCCTGTTGGAGTAACAAATTTCTTCATTATTCACCTCACTTCTCTAAAAATCGGTGGCAGTATTGAACTGCCTACCGATTAGTTGTATTGCTTAAAACGGGTCATTTTCGTCATCTTGGACTACTTCAGCCTTTTTCTCTGCTTTTTTAGGTGTAGCCACACCACTTACGCCTTCACAAGACCAGGGCTTCAATTCAAGATACTGCCTACCGTTTTCATTAGCTTCACCCTTAACAAATTCAACTTTTAGAATTGAACCAAGCAAATCGTCATTTTCAAATCTTAAATCTTCTTTACTATTAGGGTCATAAATACCTATTGCACTCAAAAAATTAAGTAAAATTGACAATGCTTTAGGTGATTTATAAAAACGATTTCTCACTTTAAACACATCCTCACCCATTGTTTCAAATTCAATTTCAAGGTATTCAGTACCACTATTTGCAGTCCCGTCAGTTGCTTTAACAACTTTTACCTGATATACGCCTTCTGCGTATTCTTTGAATGAATTTTTTGTAGCCTCTTGGCTATCTTTGAATGTTATTAACATAAATTTCTCCTTCTACCATTCAAGGTAATTATCTATTTGTTCTTTGTATCTTTCTACACTATAATTTTTTTCGTAATCTTCTCTTAAACCAACCTTATCGAGCCAATTAGAAAACTGTCTAACTTTTACTTTTAAAAGCTCATCATCTCTTGGTTGCTTTTCAAAATATATATCGTTTCCACAACCAACAATGTACTCAAACTTCTCCATATCAGCACAATAGAGGTATATTAAGTGTTGAACACTATCGTTATATTTACCCAAATCGTACGATTTTACATATTTAAAATCATAAATTGTATCACCTTTTATGCAATCTGCAAAGCCCAATAACATATAGCCTTCACACTCTTTGCATAAAAAAGCCTGATATAACGAATTTTCAACTATCGGTTTAAGTTCTTCTATTTCACCATCTATTGCCTTACGCTCAAACTCAATACCTGCTTGCATAACCTCGTTTGTTTCTTTAGGCAAGCGTTTTATTGTAGCCTCAATATCGTAACCTTTTATCCATGTATTCAATAGACTTGGTGTCAGATAAAATTTAAGCTTTTGCATTTACTTTTTCCCATTTATCAATTTTATCTTTAATCTGCAACTTACTATCGTTGATTTTTGGCAACGCACGAAGTTTCTCTTTGCTTGCTTCAGTTACGCCTTCTTTTGCAATAATCTCATCAGCTTGTTTCAAAACTTCTTCATAACTAACACTTGCCTTAAACTCATTCTTACGTCTTTCAATAGTCGGTTTAAGGATATAATCGGTTAAAAACGTATTATTATCACCTTTAGCAAGTATAGGTATTTCAACATAGCTATCTAAACCTAATGAGTTTTTAGCATAAAATTTACTTGATGGCGCAAAAGATATACTACGCTTACGACCTATAACTTCCATATAACCAAGAAAATCAAGTTCTTTAATTATATCTTTAGCAGCACTTCCACTTACATCTGGTCTAATAATTCTAGTTTCGCCTTCCATAACTTCTTTTTCGTGGGCAACTAGAATAAAGTTTTTGTTCAATTTTTCAATAGATTTAATAAGCCTTTTAAATTCAATTTTAATTAAACCCCAAGCCCTTAAAGACATTGTACCGTCTGGTTGAACAAACTTTGGGTTATCGGCACAAATTTTATCTGCTATTAAATCAACCAATTTGCCCAAAGTATCAACCACAATAGTCTGATAACCGCTTAAATCTTCACTTAAAACATCCAATATGTCTTGATATTTTTTAACCGGCACGCTATCGGTTCTATATTCTGGTTGAACACGATATAAGCCCATATCTGTATCTAAAATCAGTGGTTGGGGCATAGATAATGCCAATGTAGTTTTGCCGCCACCTGGGATGCCATATATAGCACCCAAAACAGTTTCTTTGATTGGTAATTCTTCCTTTCGCTTGATTAAACTCATTATTATTCCTCACTTTCTAAAAATTTATCTATAGTCTTAATTAACCACTCTTTATATGTTTGTTTTAAATCCAATAGCTTTTTATATAAACTTTGCTTTCTTTCTTCGCCTACGTCCGCTAATAAACGTCCGCCTTCTTTTGGTTGTTTCATCTTTTCACCTCCTGTAAGGTTTATTCTATATTACATATAATTATTTGTCAAGTAAAAAGTTTTAGTTGCCTCTTATCTTCCTTTAGTGACCTCATTATTATTTGTTTCGGCAGAAAATTATAGCAATAATAAGCAGAACTAAAATTTATTTTATCTTCGCTCGCATTTTTATATTTAACTCTTTCCTCAAACATCAAAAGTTGTAAATCTTTTTCTCTAAATAATTGTTTCGGTGCAGAATCGTTAAGCCAAGTTAATGTCATAAGCATCGCAAACGGCTTATTAAATGACAACAACCTTTCAAACGTCTTTTTCTTATCTTGAAACGGTGGGTTACTTATACATAAATCAAACTTATGAGGTTCATAAATAAAAAAATTTTGCCCATTGTCAACATGTGAATAAACCACGTCATAACCATTAGAGGTCAAAACCTTTACAAATTCACTATCTTCTTTATCAAATGGACACCAAATAATTTGCCCTTTATGCGGTTCTAAAAATTCTAATAAAGGCAATACGGCATATTCGGGCGTATAGTATTCATTATTTACTTTTAAACTATAAAATTCTTTAGGTTGCTTGTTCATCCCTTAATTCCTTATTCAACCTCTTAACCATTTGTTTTAAAAATGTTATTCTTTTATTTTTCTTTTTTTCTAACATTATTAGTTCTTTCTTATAATGTTCTTCAACACGCCAAACCCTACGTTGCTCTGCGATTAATTTATCTTTTAAATCCCTAATTTCATTTAGAAATATATCTCGTTCAGTTAAACCTTTAATTCCCATTACACAACCCTCAAACTTAATATCCCTAGTTCTTTTGCCATTTCGCAATTTGTTACTTTATCATCAATAAAGGCAACAATATCATATTTTTCTTGTATCTGCTTCAACAAATCACGCTTTACTTCAACATCTTGTCGATAATCATCTTTGCCACGCATATACAAATCATCAAAATAAATACCCTCTTTTTCCATTTTATCAGCAGTTTCTTCATAATTCTCCTCATTTCTTGCCGTACACAACACTAAACAAACAAAATCTTCAAAACTATTTATCAATTCCCAAACACCATTTATGAGATTAACCCTATTGCAGTTCTTATAAAAATGCACCCATTTTGTTTCGCCAGTGAAACCTCTATCTAAAATTTCTTGCATTAAAGGTTGTGTATTAAGAATTACACCATCAATATCCATAACTATCGCTCTACGCTTCATCATCTTCCTCCCAACCTAAATCATCTATAATAAACTGATACAATCCACCTACAACAAATGCAATGCCGTATGTCGCAAGAGAAAAATGAAACCAATTAGTGCGATATGAAACAAACATAAGCGCAAGTGCAAATGACATATATGCACAAACAAACGACAACATTCTTTTAGTATGATTTTTCATCTTTTATAGTCCTCACTTTCTTTAATAATTTCTAAAATTTCTGTAGCCAAAACGCTACACTCACTCTTTTTGCAGATGTCCTCTATTTTTTCTAAAATATTTAGATTTCTTTTATACGGGCAATCTTTATTTGCCTCGCAAGTACCATATTGCACAATGCACTTTGTATCATACGGACTATACAAACTACAAGCATAAGTACCCCAATCAGTTAAACTTATATGTCTACAATCTTTTATTATCTTAAACATTCTGCAACCACCTCGTCTGTAAAAAACATTTTAGCGGTCAATTCATTGCCAATATTGCCGTCCTTTAAAACATTTTCTTTCATTTTGTTCAAATCTGTAGCCTGGAACGCAAGCACATCATGTCTGAACACAATTTCTCGCTGCAAACTTCTATCTTGGGCAACATAAATATATTCACCCAAAGCCTTACGCCATTCAGGTTTTAATTTAACACGCACCATATCATGTTCACTTGTAAATTCTTCAAAAATATTATCAGTTTCTAAAAATTCATACTCAATATCAGGATTATTATTATTAAACTGAAATTTAATAATATCTTTTGAGTGAGCATAAATTTTAATTTTGTCCTTAATTTTAATTTTATCTATTAAATCGCTCAAACTTTCAACCTCATTAAAAAATTTAAGAAAATTATCCTTTTGAAGAAACTTATAATATGGTGTAAAAAATGCAGTAATCATCTAAAATTCCAACCTTTCTAATCTTTTTCTATATTTTTCAGCATTAACCCTAAAATCTGGTGTCATAACCTCTCTCAATTTATTATCAAGCCAAGCGATGGCGTTACTGTGACTTATGTTACCGTTTTTAACCGTTTGAATAAGTATTCCTACCGTTGAAGCCAACGATTTATCTCTGTTCCCTTCCGTTATCTCGTTTGCCCCTAATAACTCATCACCAACTCTGGCAAACAAATTGTCATCATTAAGACCACCATTATACTCACCTTCGGGTTTATCTATTTTTATTAACGTAGCTTCTTTCTTTTCTTTCGGTTTATCGTAAACCGTCCAATCAAAGTACTCACCTTCATCATTCACCCAGATTTCAGCTTCAGAATTACCACGATAATAACGACTATAATCCTTACAAGCATCATCTGCCCCTAAATCTTGTGCTATTTTTTCCATAACTTCTTGATAGTGTGCCTTTTCTTTCGGCATCGGTTCTTTAACCTTTAACACAACTCTAAACCTATCGCACGCAGGAAGTCCATGTTTTTCTTTCTGGTGGTTCATGGACGTATAAATCACATACCAATAATCTTTAAATCTTTCCTTCGCTTCCTCAATAGTCATACCCTCATCAAAATCAAGCCAAAGAGTGTTCTGCACGCCTATACTATTCGCCGCACACCTATGACCGTCCTTAAATCTTTGCGCAGACAGTGCTTTAGCATTTAAAATTAAATCTGTAAACGCCTCTGTGGTACATTCAACATATTCATAGCCGTCCGCCGGATGCGGTGCTTTGTCATTACTGAACGACACATTTATCAATGTTTCTTCAGGTTTAATTATTCTCTGGCATATCAACGCTTGTGTGTTGCCTTTTTTCTTCGGCGACACCAACTCGAAGCCCTTTTCAGCCAACATATCTTGAACCATATTTATACTTTCAGTGAACCATTTTGAGAAATAGTTATCGTTTACGAACCTTTGTGCCTTTAAGTCGTTCTTTTTAACCACCTCGCCGATGTGATTTAAGAAATAACTCACCAACTCGCTTTCTTTAGTTATCTGTCGTTCGCCAAGTATGTCATATAATGATTTTCTGCACTTTTTATAAAATTCTATGGCACGACTTACACTATCAGCCGTCACTTTAGGCATATTTTCACCTTTAAGTATCTGTATTAACACAGCCATTTTAGTTATTTTCCACGTCGAGTTCTCAATTTCAATCTTTTTTATGTTATTTTCAAGACTTAACCTATCGTCATACTGATAAAATTTACCGACCTCTTTTTCACATTCTTCTTCCCAAGCGTCCAGTGCCTCGTTCGCACCATCATCAAAAGTAAATATCGTATCGTTCGGCAATTCATCATATATCTTTTTAATCAACGCCGAGCAGAACTGCAATTTATCATACGCATCCCTTTTATCTTCCATAGTCACTTTTTTAGGCGGTATTTTAGAGTAATTTATTTCTTTATTTATGTAAAAATTCATTCTCCTTGCGTAGCCGCTTTTTAATCTTCTCTTAAAATTCTGATTATTCTTAGGTTCAAGCAACTCCTCAATATCCGACATAAACAACAATGAGAACGGCACACCTTTAATCTCTTTACGAGTTGTACCCATACTGTCGCTCGGCTCAAACAGCCCTTCATATAAATTATTCAAACAGTCAAGAAAACTTTTGTTCACGCTCTGATTATTTTCAACACTCGCCCTAAAATAATCGCTAAATTCAGTAATCTGCGCAAATAACGCACCTTTTTTATATTTTTCAATCTTTTCAAGTTTAGAATACAACGCCGCAGGAGTCCCGCCATTAGTCTTAAAATTAATCACACCACCGTTGGCATATTTCTTTTCCAGTTTGCGCTTCTCTTTTTCGTATCCTTTATCATCAACCAGCAAGTCAACTTCTTCTTCGAGCATCATTTTAGCCACCTGTAAATCAAGTTTTTTATATTCTTCATCTATAAACGGCAAAACACAATCCTCAAGCGTACTTATTGTTTGATTTTTCGCACCACCACTACATATAAAATTAACCGCATAATAAGCCAATGTAGCAGGTTTTTTTAGATTGTTCGTGCTTATAAATTTAATCCCTTTTAAAGAAAACAAGTGAGCAATTTTAGCATAAAGCATATTCTCTATCGCTTGTTCTTCAATCTTATTTTTTAAAACAATCTTTACGTTTTTAGTTATTTCCCTGATTAAGTCCATTTTTCTCTACCAATCTCTTTAATTCTGCAAATTCTTGTTTTCGTCTTAAATATCTTTCTTTTTGATATTCTTTTAATTTTTCTCTATTCTTTTCTGCATATTTACTTGAATATTCCTTTTGGCAAGTTTTACAGACATTAGAGTAACCGTCTTTAGTCAGAGGGTGAGAATAAAATTCATTATATTCTTTTTCTAAACCACAAATTGAACATTTTTTTGTCATGATTATCTCCTCAATTTTTTATAATAATATTAAAAATAAAAAAATAAGTCAAGTTTTATTTTTTTAAAATTTTAAGTTCGAATATCTAAAAATCGTAAAAATAACACAGGGATATATATATATTTGCATATGAGTAAAAAAGGGTGTAAAGTATTGATATTATTGATTTATAAGTATATATATATTAAAAAAAAAGATATATATATATCCCCGTAATATTTTTATACTTTTAGATATTCGATTGACTTCTTTTAATTAATAAGATAAAATTGAAAAATAAATTTCATATAACACTCCAATTTGATTCTTTTATCTACTTACAGAGGTAAGTAGTTTTTTTTATGTTTGACAAAAAAGAAATGGGCGTGGTATATTAAAGGTATTCCAACATTGGTTTATTCCTGGAAGATACTAAAATCTTGCCACGCTAGCTACGTGGCTTTTATTTTAGGTACACTTTGAAAAAATCGGGAAAATTGTGAAGGGTGTACCTTTAAAATTTGGAAAAATTTTTGTGAGGGGTCTGACGTATAAATTTTATTGCCTTTTGTCACCCCACCTCTAAAAATTTGCACCATAATGCATATTATGGAGCATAAATCCATAAAAGTACATAAATAAAGGGGTTACAAGTCTAGAAAATTGCTCACTTCTGCTACATTCATGCTGTTATTGATATTTATTTCTGTTTTGTTCTCTTGCAATAAACCGGCAATTTGACTTAATAATTTTAAGGCTTGCAGTTGTGTGTTGCTTTGCCCTACGCCAGACGCTTTGAGGCGTTCTGTAAGTTCTATAATTTCATTCAAAATTTTGCGTTTGTTTAATATGGTGCTTTTTTCAAGTGTACTATTAATTTTTTGGTTGTGTTCGGTAATCCGCGCTTGTATCTTGCTATTATTTAGCAAATCGCTTGTCCGTCTGTCCACGCTTGCGCGCTTCCACTTTTTTGCATTTGGATAACCCACTAAATAAGCCTTGTATCCGTTGCCCCCGTTCCTTAAATATTCTTGCAAGAAAGTTTCTTGCGCTTGCGTCAAACCGTGCTCGTTTAATTTCCGCATGTTGTTTTCCTTAAAATTAAACAATATATACATATAATTATATATTATTTACAAAAAATTTACAACATTTTTTAAAACCCTTATATATTACCCTTTTTGGTTTTAAATTCATCTTAACATATTTTAATAAAAGGGTTGAAAAAATATCAAAAAGTGCTATAATAATAATAGGGGGCATGAGTTATGCCCACAAGATACGAAAGGCGGTAAATATGTTATTAGAAAAACAAGCAAAAAGAGAAATTACAAAAAGACAAAAAGACACTTTAAAAAGACTCAAAACAGATTACAAGAATACAAAAGAAGCAATAAAACAAAACTGGTTTTATAAGCAAGTCTTGACAAGTAAAGAACTTAAAAACATTGACAACACAACAGAAAAGGAAACCACAAAAATATTGAAAGAAGCAATAAAAAAAGAATACCAAAAAGACCTCGTAAAAGCACTTAAAAAAATTGAAGCAATAAAAAGTCATAATTATAAAGAATGTTCATGGGGTGTGTGTTCTATTGATTGGGTAAGGAATAGGATATGGGGGAATTGTCCTCATGGTGAATATAGAAATGGACATGACTATAAAAAATATAGAAGTGTAACGGGTTACGGATATGACAAATTAAGCACCTTAACGGCTGAAATGTTCAACGATGACTTATTTTTATTGTCTTATATTGCCAATTATATTGAAAAACATGCAATAAATAACGACAATATAAGAAAAAAATTGGGCTATGGTATTCACTTATCAAGCGGGAAACCCCATTTTGACGGCGGTGTAGGTGTTGAATGTCACATAAAAATATTAAAAAATTTAGGGTTTAAAGTGACGCACAATGAAACAAAAAGAAGCGATTACATAGAATATTCAAAGTAAAACAAAATGGGCATGTCATACCGCCTTTAACATGCCCGCCCGAAAGGGTAAAGGCGGAAACAATAACGAAAGGACGAAAACATGACGACAAAAAACGAAATGCAAATATTTTTAATAAATGAATTTAAACGAAATAACAAAAAATCAAAATTTTTACTTGATGATTTAAAAAGTTATAAAGCATTTTTAAATCGTAA